>TARA_R110002167_G_scaffold236593_2_pt1 | contig 25983 bp, 29 predicted proteins | sample TARA_R110002167 | Tara Oceans TARA_R110002167 (sample SAMEA4398238) | marine metagenome | biome: Polar Biome; feature: [MES] marine water layer (ENVO:01000295) within the mesopelagic zone...; material: water (ENVO:00002006), including particulate matter (ENVO:01000060) such...
ATTAAAAGATACAAAAGAGAATCGAACTCTTATTTCAGGATTTGCAATCCAATACATTAGCCGTTATGTTATTGTATCATAGTTGAAAATATGTTTTTTATATGGGAATTGAACCCATTATGAAAATAAAGTTTAAAAATAAGAATAATTTTATTATCTTTAGCCTAAAGCTATTAAAAAACTATTTAAAGACTCTCATTCTACGTCTTTTTTTTCTAACTTTCTTTGGTGCTCGACAACCATTAAAAATTTTTTTTTCTAATACATTATATAAAACATTTCTTTTTCTGAATTTACTTCTTAATAAACGAAGAACTTTTTTTCTTAATCTTCTTGGAGTGGTAAGATTAATTATAAGTCCTCCTTTTTTTTGTATAATATCAAAAGGTTTTTTATTTTTTTTACTAACTTTATTCGATTTTACAAAATTTTTATTTGATACTTTTTTTGAGAAATTTGTTCTTATTTTTAAATAAAATTGATTTATTATTGATTCGAAAATATATCTCATAGTTTTTTTTGAAGCTTTGGTTTTATATTTTCCAGCAGAACAAGAATTAGTAGTTGAAATATTGTTTTTAATATCAGATAAATTACAAAAAATATTATTTGGTTTAATATTAATATTTAGTCTATGTTCAAAAATGTTACGACTACTAGGTATTAAAAATGCTCTAGATCTTTTGGTAACAAAACGTTTACGATATAATAATTTTTTCTTGTTTTGTTTTTGTCAACGTTTTATCCTTTTTATTTTTAAAGGACAGTTTTTTATACGTTTTTCTTTTTTAGTTAAATTTTTAATATTAAAAACATTTTTGTCATCTGTATTAATTTTTGTATCTTGTACAGAAGCAATAGCAGATTTTTTAGCTTTTTTAGTTCATTTAACAACAAGAGCTCTTTTAGAAAGTTTTTTTCTAGTAAGAGTTGTTTTAATATTAGCTTTTTTTGTTAAAAAATTATTAACAATAGCATTATTTTCAAAATCTTTGTCAGAATTAATAATTAAATTATCGTTATTATTAATAATATTTTTTAATAATTTAATAAAAGTTGTTCTTTTTTTATCTAAAATAGAATTATTTTGTAATAAATTTCTATTTTTATTATGTTCAAATTTTAAAATATTATTAAAAAATTGAATTTTTTTCATAAACAACATAGGTCTTTTAACCCTTTTAAATCTTCTAAAAAATTTACCTTTAAAATTTTTACCTTTTTTTTTAATAAAAGCTTTTTTTCTTTTAAAGTTATTATGTTTTTTTTTAGTTGAAATATTAGTTGTTTTTTTAGCATTATTTTTTCTATCTAGAATCATTTTAGCAAAATTTTTACTAATAATTGGATTCTCGTTTAGAATTGATATATTTTTATTTAATTTGTCAATCATAATTATTATTTTTCTACACTAAAAATTACCATAAATTGTTTTTTTTTACAATTTTAGGTGTTGCATTTGTATGAGTTCTTTGTCCTCTTACAGGATAGTTTTTTCTATGTCTAGAACCTCTAAAGCTTTTTATGTCTTTATAAAATTGTATATTGTTTATAACATTATTAAAAAGATCAATATTTGTTAAAGTATTTAAACAAGCGTGATTAAAATTAATTTTATGACTACTTTTTAAAAAAGTTTGTTTAGCTTTTAAATTGATTCCGTGAATTTTTTTGAATTTGTTTTCGGTGGGTTTTCCTAATCCGTATTTTTTTAAAAACATATATTATTTAAGTAAATCTTAGTTCCTTTATATACTTCGAATTGTAAAAACATATATAAAAAATAAGTAAATACTTATATAAATCCAAAAAATTTTACAAATGTAAATATAAAAAGAAATACTTTCTTTGGTAGCTCAGTGGTAGAGCAAAAGGCTGTTAACCTTCTGGTCGGGGGTTCGATTCCCCCTCAAGGATTTAAAAAATTATAAAAATTATAATTGTAAATATAAAAAGAAAAGTGTATAGCTTAATGGTAGAGCAGTGGACTTTTAATCCAAAAGTTCTGGGTTCGATTCCCAGTACACTTAAAAACACACTCTTAGCTCAATTGGCTAGAGCAATAACCTTCTAAGTTATAGGCTAAAGGTTCGATTCCTTTAGGGTGTAAAATCGTCTGAATAGCTCAGAGGTAGAGCAATGGACTGAAAATCCATGGGTCAGTGGTTCAATTCCACTTTTAGACAATTAAAAAAAGAAAAAAAATACATGAATATAAAAACAGTACAACTTCTTACTCAATTAAAAAATGCATCTATAATCAATCAAGAAACAATAGTTGCAGATTCAAATCATTTTGTTTTAAAATTATTAAAAATTTTATATAAAGAAGGTTTAATATTATCATTTCAAATAAAAAGAAAACAAAACTTTGTAAATGAAACATCAGAAGCTCAAGTTAATATTAGATATGTTCATAATAAACCAGTATTTAAAAATTTAAAGATAGTTTCATCACCTTCTTACAAAAAAATTGTTAGCTTAAAAAATATTAGTCGTATTGTTGCAAAAAAAAGATTTTTTCTTTTTTCAACTAATTTAGGATTGTTAACATTAAATGAGTGTAAAAAACATCATGTAGGAGGTATATTACTTCTAGTTTGTTAAAAGAAAAAGAAAAATATGGAAAATAAAAAAATAATTATACCAAATAAAATTTCTATATCATTAGTAATTATTAAAAATGTTAAATTTATAACAATAAAAAATGATATAGAAACAAAATATGTTTCTCTTCCATCATCTGTACAATTAAAAAAAGCAGAGAATAATTTAATATTAGTAAATAAAGACTTAAATGTAGAGAAACGCGCGGCATATAATCAATTTGTAAATACATTACAATTTGCAATTAAAAATTTATCCACATCTTTTAAGAAAAAAATATTTTTAAAAGGATTAGGTTTTCGTACAAATATTCTTGATGATCTTGGGATTGTTGAATTTAAATTAGGTTTTAGTCATTTAATTAGAATGAAAATACCTCAAGATATAAAAATGAAAACTCGAAAAAGTTTTATTCATATCGAAGGGAAAGACAATGTTTCTTTAGGAAATTTTGTAAATAAAATAATATATTTAAAATATCCCGATTCTTATAAAGGAAAAGGATTTTGGTATAAGTACCAAAAAAAAACACTAAAAGTAGTTAAAAAAAAATAATGAGCAAACAATTAAGCACAATGTTAATCAAGCAATTAATTGATTTAGATTTTCCATTTGTAAAAACTGAAAGAAAAGGAGAAATTCTAAATTCATCAGTATTACGTTTAAATTTAAAAAATAAAAATCAATTTCATATTTTAGACCTATTTAAATTAAATAGTAGTTTAAAACAATTTATCAGAATTTTATATTTATTAAAAAATCCAAAAGTTCCAACTGATTTTATTATATATATCTGGTGTAATAATCAATATATTAGAGAATTAATTGAACTTTTTCTTGTGGAATATAAATTATCAAAGTATTTTGTTCTTTGTGATTATTTTCCATTAATAAGTTTAACTGAAACTAAAGATAAACAAAAGTTTCTTTTTGTTTTAGGAGATCCTTGAACAGAAAAACCATCACAAATGTTAGAAGCTCGTGTTTTATATAATAAAATATTTTTGGTAAGTAGTTTAAATTTTAAACAAGAACGTCCAAATTTAAATTTATATAAAATTCAAAATGATTTATCTGATTATAAAAAATTACTTGTTTTATTAGTAATTATCGAAAGAATTATTGGTGATCCAAAAAATCATAACCTAAAAAAATAAAAAATTATGCGTTTTTTAAACAAATATAAAATTCACGGAAATTATACTTCTGCCTCTAAAAAGCTACCTTTAAGAGTACTTAAATTTAAACGTACAAAGTGAGCAAAAATAAAAACAAAAATTAGACCGGTATTTAAAAGAAGAGTTTCTAAATGATCAAAAAAGAATACATTTCTTAATAAAAAATACAATAAAAATTTTAATAAAAAAAATACTTTTAATAATAATAAAAGAAAAAAACCTGCATATTTAGATTTATTACGTGTAAGTATTTCTCTTCGTGGAAAATTCTTTTTAAATAAATATTTTTTAACAAAATTACAAACAAAAAAATATGTTTCAAGTTTGTATGATAATGCTATCACCTTAAAAACAGAAAAAAAACATAAATATAAAAGAAATTTACTTTGTTATAACATTGTAAAACCTTTATTTCGTATTGATATTCTTTTATGATATTTAAATTTTTTTATTAGTTCATTTTCTGCACGTCTTTTAATTAATAGTGGATATATCTTTATTAATAATAAAACAGTAAAACCAAATTATTGTGTTAAAAAAGGAGATATTATTTCATTTGATTTACCAGAAAATTGTAGCTCTTATTTAGAAGTTCAATCAAAATATCAAAAAATAAGAAAATTTTTTCCTTTTTTAGAGTATGATTATTATACAAATACTTTTATTGTATTAAAAGATTGAGAAGAATTAGAAAAAAATGATTTTGCTTTATTATTTTCAGAAATTCGTAAATTTCAATATCTTTCTAAAAAATAACCTTATATAAATAAACTTAAATAAAATTATGACTTTACAAATAAACTTAAATTTCCTATTAACTTGATTTCTTATTCCATTAATCAAAATATTAATTATTATTGTTCCATTATTAATTTCAGTAGCTTATTTTACATTAGCAGAAAGAAAAATATTAGGAGCTATACAACGTAGAAGAGGTCCCAATGTTGTTGGAGCCTTTGGATTATTACAACCACTTTCAGATGGTTTTAAATTACTAGTAAAAGAAACTGTATTGCCAAGTAGTGCAAATAGATTAATCTTTATTATTTCACCAATGTTAACTTTTGTTATCAGTTTAATGGGTTGAGCAGTAATTCCATATGATAAATATTCAATCTTAGCAGAAATGAATATTGGTTTCCTATATTTATTTGCAATGTCATCTTTAGGTGTTTATGGTATTATTATGTCTGGATGATCTAGTAATTCAAAATATGCTTTCTTAGGAGCATTACGTTCTACAGCTCAAATGGTATCATATGAAGTATCAATTGGTTTTATTATGATTACAATTGTAGTTTGTTGTGGATCATTTAATTTACAACAAATTATTGAAACTCAAAGAAATATTTGATTCGTAATACCTTTCTTCCCTTTATTTTTAATCTTTTTTACTTCAGCTTTAGCAGAAACTAATCGTCATCCATTTGACTTACCTGAAGCCGAAGCTGAATTAGTTTCTGGTTATAATGTTGAGTATTCGGCAATGGGATTTGCATTATTTTCTTTAGGAGAATATGCTAATATGTTAATGATGAGTTCAATAAATGTTGTTCTATTTTTTGGAGGTTGATTAGCTCCAATGGCTTTTTTAAATTTTCTTCCTGGATCTTTTTGATTTGGTATTAAAATTTGTTTTTTTGTATTCTTATTTATTTGAATGAGGGCTGCACTTCCAAGATATCGTTATGATCAATTAATGGGATTAGGATGAAAAGTATTTCTACCTGTATCATTATCTTATTTAATGCTGACTTACAGTGTTTTAATTAATTTTAATTTATTACCTTATTAAAAAAAATTATGAATTATAAAATTACTATAACATCAAGTTCTCCAAATTCTTTAAATACTTATATTAAATATTTAAAGTTATTACTAAAAAATTGAAATATAGAAGCACAAATATTTTATTTACCAACAACTAAAAAAAAAACAACATTACTTAAATCACCACACGTAAATAAAAAAGCGAAAGAGCATTTTGAGATTAGAACAGCTAGAAGAATGTTACAATTTCAAAGTTCTTTAGGTATTGAACGAATACATACCCTACTAGCTAATAAACCAAGCGGTGTTAATTTAAAATTTAATTATTAAATTTGTAATTGGTTTAAAATTTGATTTATATTAAGTTTATATTAATAAAATAACTTAATGTAAATCATAATAGTAGCATAAATACTGCATTAAAGAAAAAATAAAATTATGCTTTTTTTAAATAATTTTAAACCTCTTAAGGCTAAATCTTGCCATTTAATTATCACTAGGTTTTTTTCATTGAGTAAAATGCGTAGTTCAACTAAAAAATATTTTAAACCAAACAATATTTCTAAAAAAGAAAATGCATTCTCATTATTTGTTTTTTCTAAAATTGTCCCACTCGTAACAGTGGTTGTATCCTTATTTACCGTATATATCAAAGATAAAGATTTACATTATTATAAAGTGAAATCTTTTAAAGTAGAGTCAGAAATGGCTCTTTTAAGGGCAGAAATGGCTCAAATAAAAACAAAAAGTATTGCAATAAAAAGTGAAGTAGTATCAAATGAATCTAGGACATGATATACATGATGTTCTGAATGATGTACATCTATTTATGATGGTACAGTTTGAGTTGCTCAACAGCCTGAAACTTATGACTCTGTCATGTGAGGTTCAATTGTAATGCTTCTATGTGGTGCCGTAGTTGTTTCACAAAATGGAGGTTTTTATAATTTATGAAATTCTTTATGAAATGGACGTAATGGGCCTGGTGGTGGATCTGGTGGAACAGGAAGTTCTAGTAGATTATCTGATCTTAAAATTGATACTGATGTAATTCGTGACAATGTTAGCCAAGTTTCTCCTGATATCGAGTCTATAAGTCCACGTAGTTTAGAAATTTTGCCAGATTACAATAGTCCATTAATAGAGAAATTAGTTGAGCCAGAAATATTAAATCCAGAAGCTACTTTCCGAATTTTCAATATGATGGAAAAAACACCAATAATAGATGTTATTACACAAATTGGAGAAAACGGTAGTGCCGGTCCTTTTTAATTTATTTAAATATAATAATGGGTAAAAAATCTATTGTTTATATTAATTTAATAGTGGTGAAGGCACTTCTTTTTAGTTCTATGAAAGTACTTTGTTTTAATTTAATACTATAAAATATAAAAAAATTCTGGGTTCGATCCCCAGTAACCATTTTTATTAGTGGTTATATTACCTAATAATTAAAGTTGATAGAAAGCTTTGTTTTCTTTTTAATAATTTATGTTATTACAAGCAGCACAAAAAATTGGAGCAGGTTTATCTACTTCAGGATTAGCAGGAGCTGGAATCGGAATTGGATTCATTTTTGGATCTTTAATTTTAGGAACTTCTAGAAACCCTACTATGAAAGACGATATGTTTCGTTTTGCTATCTTAGGATTTGCATTAACCGAAGCAATTGCATTATTTGCGTTAATGATTGCATTTTTAATTCTATTCGTTTAGTAATTAAAAGAGTTATAAGCTAACTCTATTGCATTTATTTAATTTTTTTTTGATTGACAAAATAAAAAATATAAGATAAAAAGATTAAAATTATATTGGGAATTGAACCCAAAAACCTAAAAATAAAATTAATTTTTTTAGGATGCACCGCATACAAAAATTAATTTTATACCAGTTTTAATCTAAATTCTCTTTATAATAAAAAGAGGATATTACATAAACTCTATGTCTTTATTATAATATATATATATTTTTTTTCTAAAATACAACTGATTTATCGTTATATATTATTTTTTTTGTTTAATACAAATAAAGTATTATTTATTGTATAATTGATATTTATTAAATTATATATTTCAGTATTTTTTAAAACTCATAGGTTATTATTATTTTTAGGCATCTTTAAAAAGAAAGATTTCATTTGAACAAACCATAAAGAGGTTTGTTTTTTAACATTCATATTAACTGAATTTGCAATTATTGAATTTTTTTCAAATGTTTTTAAATGAATAGAACCTATGACTTTATTATTAGAAAGAGCTTTATTACTTTTTTGCAACTCATTAATTGGAAAATTTTTATTATTTTTAGAAGAATTAAAATTAAAAATAGTATTTGGAATTTTAATTGTTTTATTCTTAAAAGTAAATTTATTTTCTTTTTTTATTTTTAATAATTCAGGAAGATTTATATCTTTTTTTGTATTAAAAAAAGTGTTTTTTTCTTTCTTTAGTATTAAATTAGATTGAATTGTTTGATATTCTTGTGCATTTAATAATTCAATTATTAAAGAAGCATCTATTTGTTTTTTAGCTAAATTTAAATTCATATTTTATATTCTTATTTTGTTTTACAACGAAAAGTTGGTCTTTTAAGACATGATTTTTTAGTAAATTGAATTCTTCTTCTTCTTAAAAATCTTCTTTTTTTAATAAATTGATGTCTTTTTACTGGAGTAGTATATTTTAATTCTTTTATTTCTAATGGTAAAAGGTTATTTTTATTCGGTGAATATAAATTAAAAAAGTTTAATTTAATATTACTTAATTGTTGTTTTAAATATACAATTTGATTTTTATTTGAATTTAAAATATCTTTCATTTTAGAAACTTGATTTTTTGATAAATCAATTATTTTTTGATCAATAATTGATGTTTCAGAATTATTTTGATAAGCATTTATAATATAATTTTTTATACCATTGAATTTGCTAAGTAATTTATTATTAGTTTTATTTAAAATTCTTAGTTTGCTTTTTATAGGAAGTATTTTTTTTCTATAATTATCTTTTATTAATTCTTGCTCAATATTATCTTTTTTAGATGATAATTTATATTTTTCTTTAGCTTTTTTGTATTCTTTTTTAGATAAAAATCCAAGAATATTAGAAGCTCTAATAATAAAACCACCTTTTGTTGGTCTTACAAAAGTAATAGGTAAATTATCATTTGTATTAATATATTCAAGTAAATTTTTTAATGAATTTTTAGTTTTTATAATACTACTTTTTGGTGTAGATACTAATGGAACTTTAATTCTAATTTTATCTCAAAATTTATGTCTTAAAATATGTTTATTAAGTTTTACTGAAGCTCCGATTTTACTATTAGGTTTTATTTTTTTAAACTTTTTAGTTTTTAATGCTGTAGCTTTTAATTTTCTTGCTTTTTTTGCTTTTAATGCTTTTAATTTTTTTTTGTTGAACTTTTTAAATTTAAATTTTTTGTAAATCTTCTTTTTTTTACTTTTAAGAATAATATCAGAAATAGTAGAATGATCATCAATTACTTTAATTCTTTTTTCTTCTTCAACAAAATCTCTTATATAACCTTTGTAATAAATTTCTTTATTTATGGCTTTTAGATTATGTAACTTATTTTCTTTAAAATTTCAAATAAATGTCTTTTTAGTCATAAAATTATAATTTGTTTATTATTTTTGTTTTAATAGGTATTTTAAATTGTGCTAATTTAAGCGCTTTTATTCCTATTAATGCATTTGGTGTATCTATTTCACATAAAACAGTACCACTTCTTACTTTAAAAACTCAACGATGAACATTTCCTTTTCCTTTACCCATTCTTACTTCAAGAGGTTTTTTAGTAACTTGAGTATTAGGAAAAATGTTTATTTTAAGTTTACCTTTCTTTTTAATTAATTTGTTTACTGTTTGTCTTAAAGCAGCTATCTGTTTTGATGTCATATGACCAGTACCCACCGCTTTTAAACTTAGTTTTCCAAATATTGATGCATCAAAGGTATACACTTTATTTATTGTATTTAGTTTTTTACCTTTTTGTTTTTTTCTAAATTTTCATTTTTTTGGTGTAAATAACATAAATTATTTTATTTTTTCTTTTTTGAAACTTTTGGTTTCTGGTTTACATTTTTTTTTGTTCCAATTTCATCTTTAGTTTTAGGTGATGAAGCCTTCTTAACTATTTTATCCTCTTTTTCTTGTTTTTTTTCTAAGATTTTAGTAGGTGTTTTTATAGTTACAGTTGTTTTTTTATCATTTAAAATAGATTGCCCTTTTTTATTATCAATTATTAAATTTGATTCTTTTTGAACTTTTTCTATTTTAGCTTTTTTAATTTTTGATTTGTTAGCAACTTTTTTCTTTTTTGATTTAGTAATAATAATATCAGTTTTATATTGTAAAATTAGCTTTTTTATTGCAAGATTTTTAGTTCCAATAAACTTTTTACTTTTTTTTATCTTAATCAAAGAATTTCTTTTAGCAGAAGGACTTTTTTTTGAAATTAAAGATTTTACATTATTGTTTTTTTCATTAATTTCATTTAGTTTACGTTTTAAAGCAGTTATTTTGTTAATAACTTTTGCTTTTGCTGCTTTATTGGTTTTACTAACTTTTTTAGCTTTTACAGGAACTTTTTGATTAGATAAGTCAACTTTTTTATTATTTTTTTTTTGATTAATTGATGAAAAAAGTTTAGTATTTAATTTTTTTAAAAGTATTTTTGTTTGTGGAAGAGATAAATTTTTATTTTGTTTTCAAGCTTTCTTTTTTAATTTTTTATTTTTACTATTGTCTTTCTCTATTTCTTTTTGTGTTTTAATATAATTAGCTCATAAAGAAAGTCCAAAACAACCGTATAATGTATTAATATGCATTTTACTTAGATCATTTTTAGAACATAAAGTTTGAAGTCCAATAGCACCTACAGAAAGTTTAAAAGAGTTTGAACGTAATTTACCTTTTATTTTACCATTAAGTAATAATTTAATACCTTTTACTTTCGATCTTGGTAAATTAATTACAACGTTTAATACAGTTTTAATAAAAGTAAAAAATTTACTATGAGATCTTTTAGGTAAAAAACGAAAAATAGTACCTATGATATTACAATAAGTTTCAATATTTATTTTTTTTGTAGCAAATAAAGAAGTTAATTTAATAAAATCATAAAATAGATTAAAACGTCTTGAAAAAAGTGGTTTTTTAAATTTTTTTAATTCTTTATAAATAAGTAATTTTAAACCTAAAATTTCATGTTTGTTAACTAAATGCATTTTTAAAGAAACTAAATTGCTTTTTAACATTGTTTTTAAAACTTTAACAACTGCTTTATAGTTTTTTCTTTTTTTTAGAATTGCTTTTTTTTTACCTTTATAAGTTTTTTTTAAAAAGTTACGTCTTCCTTTATTTTGTTGTAAAGCAAGTTTTCTTTTTACTTGTTGAATACTTTTAACTTTTTTTTTATATTTAGCAATTTTTTGAGTTTTGAAAAAAACATCTAATGAAACATTAGTATGTCCGTTAGAAATTGCTGTTGTATGTGAAGTAATGATAACTCCTTTTTTATCAAAACATTTTTTTAAAACATTGATAAAACTCGCTGTTTCTCACATTTGTTTTGCATTAAAAGAAGTATTTAAATTTTCGTGATTTTTTCTTAAAGTTAAGAGATTAGATTTTTGTCCCATAAATTATAAAATTTTATTTTTTTTTAGCTTTAGCTTTAATTTTGTTTTCTTTTTTAGTAAAAGTTTTTGTATACGCAAATTGTCCAAATTTGAATCCTACTTTTTCACGAGATATATATGATTTTATAAAGGTTTTCCCATTATGAATATATACCGGTTGTCCAATAAGAGATGCTGGAATGGCACTATTACGTGTTCATACTAATTTTTTGTTTCTATTTAAAAATTTTTTATTTAATAAAAAATTATAAATGAATTTTCCTTTTCAAATTGATCTTGTCATAAATTTATTTTCTTTTTCTTAAATGATATCCAGCTTTTGTAGGTAATCCTCAAGGTGTAACAGGTGGTTTACCACCATTTGATCTACCTCCATGAGGATGATCTACAGGATTCATTGCAATACCTCTAACAGTAGGTCTTATACCTAATCTTCTATTAACACCAGCTTTACCAATTACAGTAAGATTACTTTGTGTATTAGAAATTATACCAATTGTTGCATAATTATTAACACTAACTTCTATAATTTTTTTAGATGGAAGTTTTATTTTAGCAGTTTCAAAACCACGTTGAACAATTTGTCCATAAGTACCAGCAGATCTTATATATTTAGGTTTTATAGAGTTTTTTAAAGTTAAATTATGAATTAATGTTCCAGTAGGTATATTATTTATTTTAGTTCTATATCCTAATTTTATATCTTCATTTATTTCATTTGAATCTTTTAATAATGTTCCAGGAAAAACAGAATCTGGTGCAGTATTAAAAAAGAATTTCTTTTTGTTTAATTCAAAATTTAAATTAATAAAAGAGTTTCTATTTGGATCATAACAATTTGCAATAACAAGAGAATTATTTTCTTCATTTTTTTCAGTTGAAAATACATTTCTGTATAATTTTTTAACTCCACTTCCTTTATGTCAAACTGTTATTCTCCCATTAAGAGAACTTCTTCCATTTGATTTTTGATTCTTAATTAGAATAGATTTTACTAGTTTATTATTTTTTGATAATAAATTTTTTTGTATTTTTACAATATGTCTAACACCGTTTGATGTAGGTTTTAATCTTTTTAATTTCATATTTAATTTATAAAAGTAGAATATACTAAACACATCCTTCGTCTAGCGGTTAGGACGTTGCCTTTTCACGGCAAAAATATGGGTTCGATTCCCATAGGGTGTAATAAAAATTTGCTTATTAAATTATAAGTAAATATCAAATATATAAATATGGATATTATTATTTTAAAATCATTTATACCTGAAATCTTTTTATCAATGTCAATATTATTTCAATTAATATATAATATCAAGATAATAAATATATTTAAATATAATTTTCCTATTATAGATAAAGAAGTTTTTTATCAAACTTTTTTTATTTTAATAAGTTTATTTTTTATTTATAGTAATTTAAAAATAGAAGGTTATTTATCAAACTTTCTATTTATAAATGATAAAAGTATTGTTTATATGAAAATGGCTATGTTAATTGCTTGTTTTTTTATTTTACATGTAATATTACAAACTTTTATTTTACAATCTTTAAATTTCTTTGAATATTTTATTATATTTTTATTATCAATATTATCTTTATTGTTATTAATAAGTTCTTCTGATTTAATTTCTTTTTATTTAGTAATTGAAATGCAATCCCTTTGTTTTTACATTTTAGCTAGTTTTAAAAGAGATTCATCTTTTTCTACTGAAGCTGGATTAAAATACTTTATTTCTGGTGCATTTATTTCTGGAGTTTTCTTATATGGAAGTAGTCTATTATATGGTTGCTTAGGTACTTTAAACTTTAATGCGTTAAGTTTATTATTAGCTTTTCCATTAGATTCTTTTAAAGAATTACATTTTTTTGTTTTTATTGGTGCGTTATGTGTAACTGCAACATTATTATTTAAAATTGCTTGTGCACCTTTCCATTTCTGAGCACCAGATGTTTATGAAGGGTCACCATTAAGTTCTACTATTATATTTTCGGTTGTACCAAAAATTTCAGTAGTTTACTTCTTTATTAAATGAATTCTTGCTTTAGGAACCGCAATGGTTGATTTACAAGGATTACTATTATGATGTGGATTATTATCTGCACTTGTAGGAACTTTTTATGCTTTAAGCCAAAAAAGACTTAAAAAACTAATTATTTATAGTTCAATCGCTCAAATCGGTTTTATTGTTGCTGGTCTTTCTTTAAATACTTTAGGTGGGTTTGTTGCCGTTTTATTCTTCCTTTTTATTTATGTTATTACATCTATATTAATTTGAGGACATTTCGCTTTATTTTATAATTTTCAAAGTCAAATTAATGATTTTGATAATAAACCATCAACCTCTATGTTTATTTCTAGTTTAACCAACTTTTTTCAATTTAATAAATTATGAGCATTTTCTTTTGTAATTATCTTTTTTTCTATTGGAGGAATTCCACCTTTAACAGGATTTCTTTCTAAAATCTGAATTGTATCAGAAATAGTTAACACTAATAATAGTATTGCGGCTGCTTTATTAGTTATTATAAGTGCAGTTTCTGTTTTTTATTATATACGAATGATAAAAATGATGTACTTTGAACCAAAAAATATAGAAAAAAGCTATGAAAAATTTCAAATCATTTTTCATACTGCGTTTTTAGATAATATTTATGTAATTTTTGCATTCTTATTATTCTTATTACTAATTATATTTTTTTGCCCAACCATGCCTTTACTAATTTGTCAATATTTAGTATTAACAATGTCTAGTTTTTAATTAAAAAAAAATATATATAAAATATGAAAGCAAAAAATTTAATAAAAATGAATGAAGTTTTTCCAATTATTAGATCTTTTTCTCCTGGGAATGAAGACACAATAATTGTATCTCATGCAAATCTATTATTTTCTTTAAAATGTTTAAAATTACATATTAATTACCAATATAAATTATTATCTTGTATTTCTGGTGTTGATTTTATCAATTGTAAATACCGTTTTGGTGTTATTTATGATATTTTAAGTTTAACTAATAATAATAGATTACGTGTTAAAGTATTTGTTAATGAAATAACCCCTGTTGATTCAGCTATTAGTATTTATATTAATAGTAACTGATGAGAAAGAGAGGTTTGAGATATGTATGGAATTTATTTTAATAATAATCCAGACTTAAGAAGAATATTAACTGATTACGGTTTTGAGGGTTATCCAATGAGAAAAGATTTCCCTTTATCTGGTTATATTGAATTAAGATATGATCAAGGTAAAAAAAGAATTGTATTAAAGCCTTTAGAGCTTCCTCAAGAATTTCGAAATTTTAATTTTGAAATGCCTTGATAGTAAATTAAAACAAAAATAAAAAAATATGATCTTAAAAAAAAGAGAACTTAATAAAGAATTAAAAAATTTTACTATTAATTTTGGTCCTCAACATCCGGCTGCTCATGGAGTTCTACGTTTAATTTTAGAATTAGATGGAGAGGTTGTAACCCGTGCTGATCCGCATATCGGATTATTACATAGAGGTACTGAAAAATTAATTGAATATAAAACTTATTTACAAGCATTACCTTATTTTGATAGATTAGATTATGTATCTATGATGGCACAAGAACATACTTATTCTTTAGCTATAGAAAAAATAGGTAACATCGAAGTTCCTTATCGTGCAAAAGTTATTCGTGTAATATTTGCTGAAATAACCCGTATTTTAAATCATCTACTTGCTGTTGGTTGTCATGCAATGGATGTTGGAGCTATGACCCCATTCTTATGAGCGTTTGAAGAACGTGAAAAATTAATGGAATTTTATGAACGTGTTTCTGGTGCAAGAATGCATGCTGCTTATATTAGACCTGGTGGTGTAAGTGCAGATATTCCTGCTGGATTCTTAGATGATTTATATATTTTTATTGATCAATTTAATCTAAGAATTGATGAAATCGAAGAAATGCTTACCGGTAATCGTATCTGAAAAGAAAGATTAGTTGATATCGGTGTTGTAAGTGCACAAAAAGCTGTTGATTGAGGATTTAGTGGTGTTATGCTACGTGGATCTGGAGTTCCTTGAGATCTTAGAAAATCACAACCTTATGAAATTTATTCCGATATTAATTTTGATATTCCAGTAGGTAGTGAAGGAGATTGTTATGATCGTTATTTAGTAAGAATTGAAGAAATGCGTCAATCTTTAGTTATTATTGAACAAGCTATCAATTTTATGACCCCTGGACCTATTAAAACAAATGATTATAAAGTATGTGCTCCTTCTAGATTAGAAATGAAAAATTCTATGGAAACTGTAATACATCATTTTAAATTCTTTACTGAAGGAATTATCTTACCAAAAGGAGAAACTTATACCGCTACTGAAGCACCAAAAGGTGAGTTTGGTGTGTATTTAATCTCTGATAATACTGAAAAACCCTATAGATGTAAAATTAAAGCACCCGGATTCGGTCATCTACAAGCTTTAAATGAAATGTCAAGAGGTCATATGATCGCTGATGTTGTTACTATTATAGGTACCCAAGATATTGTTTTTGGGGAAATTGACCGATAATCGTTTTAAAGCTTTAACGCGATAAAATATTAAAGCTCTAGAAATATAAGAAATTTATGTGAGATACCTTATTATTTCTTTTTTTAGCCTTTAAAAAAGCTATTCCAATTTATTTAATCTATTGCTTTCTTGGTCTTATTTTTTATCTTATTTATAAATTTTGTTTTAAATTAATTTTTAGTGCTTTATACGAAATAATATGTATGAAAATAGTAAAATATGATTTTTTTAAGAAACTAAGACCTATTAGAAAAAAAAATAAAAAACGTATATAAAGTATGTTTTATAAAATTAAAGAGTTGTTTCTTATCTATTTAAATAAATTACTTATTTCTCCTTTTTTTTTTAAGTTTCAGCAATTTCTTTTGATTATTTCAGGTTATTTAATTGTAATACTTATTGTTACATTAGTTATACGTTTACCCTATTGGTTTTATGAAAAAAAAATGAAAGAAAAAAAGATGATGTTAAAAAGAAAAAGAAATAGAGAATATATATCTAAAAAAAGATATAAACTTAAAAATAAAAAAAAATTAAAAAATAAGGATAAATACTTATCATTTGTATATTTTGGTGGTTTAGGTAATCGAAATACCTGGTCATATTATATGAAAAATGAAAAAACAAAAAAAATTAAAAATTAAAAATTAAAAAATTAAATTTATGACTATTTCAAATCTTCTTCTAGCAATTAGTACATTTTTACTTTCAGGTTGAGCACTTCTTCCAGTATCTTTACAATTTATTATTGGTGTGTTTGCTGCTGTTTGTATATTATCAATACTTTGAATTGCCTTAAACTGAGCATATAATATTATTAATAGTCATCCTTATAATCGTTATATGTTCGCAGCAGTGTTTTCATTTATATTTTCTGATATACTTATAAATCAATTAGAAAATATATATTTATCTTACTTTTTTTTTATATTAATAGGAGGTATTTTATTATTATTTTTATTTAAAGATTTACAAGTATTACGTTGTATATCATTTATTGTATCAGGAAGTGTATTATTATTATCACTTAAGTTATTAAAATTATTTAATCCAAAATTAGCTATTTTCCAACATAATTTACAAGGAAATATATCTACTAAATTTCAGTATTTTACTAATTATGAATGAGGTTTTGATTCTTTAAACTTAGCATATTCTTTTGGAATTGATGGATTATCTATTTATTTTATCGTATTAACTAGTTTATTAATCTTTATTTGTATATTATTTATCTGAAATGATAAAAACTTTAAAGAATATGCATTGACTTTAATAATTATAGAATTATTCTTATTTATTATTTTCTCTGTTTTAGATCTTTTCCTTTTTTATATTTTCTTTGAAGCCATTTTAATACCGATGTATTTATTAATTGGTGTATGAGGATCTAGAGAAAGAAAAATTCGTGCTGTATACCTATTCTTTTTTTATACTTTATGTGGATCTATTTTATTCCTTATTGCTATATTATATATTTATTCAATTACAGGTACTTTAAACTTAGAATATTTATTAGCTTTTAATTTTACTGAAACTGATCAAAAAATTTTATGATTATGTTGTTTCTTATCTTTTGCTTCTAAAATACCAATGTTCCCTTTTCATATTTGATTACCTGAAGCACACGTTGAAGCACCTACTGTAGGTTCTGTTTTACTAGCTGGTATTCTATTAAAACTTGGAGTATATGGTTTCTTAAGATTTAGTATTACTTTATTTCCAGATGCTTCTATTTTCTTTTCACCTTTTGTATATTTATTATCTATTATAGGTGTATTATATGCATCAATGAGTGCTATTAGACAAACAGATTTAAAAAGAATTATTGCTTATTCTTCTGTTGCTCATATGAATTTAGTAACTTTAGGTATCTTTTCTTTCAATGTTATTGGTATTGAAGGTGCTATGTTACAAAGTATAAGTCATGGATTCGTTTCAGGAGGTATGTTCTTATTAATTGGAGTTTTATATAATCGTTATCATTCGAGATTTCTATATTATTATGGTGGTTTAGTACAAATGATGCCTATTTATGCTATCTTCTTCTTAATTTTTACTTTTGCAAATATTGCAATTCCTGGAACTAGTAGTTTCGTTGGTGAATTTTTAATTTTAGCTGGAATTTTTAAAACTAATGTTATTACTGCAATTATAAGTGCTTTAGGTGTAATTTTATGTGGAGCATATTCTTTATGACTATATAATAGAATTATATTTGGAAATTTAAAAATTGATTATACTATTAAGTTTAAAGATATGGATTTAAAAGAATTCATCGTTTTAGCACCCTTATTTATATTAATATTTTTTATGGGAATATATCCTACATTTTTTTCATTCTATATTAAAATATTTTCAGCAAGTTTATCTTTTGCAACAGTATAAAAAAAATTATGAATGTTAAAAATTACACAATGTCATCATCAAATTATTTATTAAAAAATGATTTAATAAATAAATATAATATAAAAAATGTTTTCAAATTTCCAAAAGTAAAAACATTAAAATTAAAATTATATTCTGAAGATTTAAAAAAAGGTTACATTAGTACCTTATCAAAAACTGAATTAGAAATTATGTATAGTAGAGTTTATCTTATCTTATACGTTTTATTAAGCTTTTTTCCTAAAATTACTGTAAATACAAAAAGAGTTTTAAAAAAAAGAGGTTCTAATTTAGATGATGATAGCTTATCTTTTGAGGTAACTATTAAAAATAAAAAATATATTAATGCTTTTTTATATAAATTATCTGTAGAAACTGCGTTTAGAAAAAAAAATATAGGAAATAATCCTTTATCAAAATTATCAACTGAACAAAATAGTATTTTTAGTTTAAATACTAATATTCCTTTATCTCAATTTTATGAGGTTCAAGAATTTTTTGATCTTTTTTATAATGATGTTAATTTAGATCATTTACCTTTACGCACAAATATTATATATACTAATATGGTACATAATATTAAAGTACAAAATTTATTAAAGCATACTTCTTTCTTTGGATAATAAAAATACATTATTATTATTACGTAAAGGTAACCCCCTTACACTTTCGATAATTTATAAAAAAACGCATTAAATTGCTGCTTTTAAAAAAGTAAAACACAGTGTTTAATGCGGTTTTTTAATTAAACCAACAAAAAAATATAAAAAGATTAAAAAATGAGTTTTAAGTATTTTTGAAGGGTTAATTGCTATAAATTAAGAAAAAATTTACAAATGTAATTATATAAAGATAAAAATTTCAAATTTTAGGGCTTTTAGTTTAATTGGTAGAGCATACCGCTCATAACGGTACCTGTGTAGGTTCGATTCCTGCAAAGCCCATAAAATTTTTAGAATTATAGCCAAATGGTTAAGGCATTCGCTTTTGAAGCGAACATGTAGAGGTTCGATTCCTCTTAGTTCTGATAATAAAATTGAAATAAATAATTTTTTTAGCGAATATAAATTAATGGTAGATTTTCTGCCTTCCAAGCAGACGGTATGAGTTCGAATCTCATTATTCGCATATTTAATATAAAAAAAGAAGGATAGCTCAATTGGTAGAGCACTGGTCTTCAAAACCATAGGCTGTGAGTTCGAGTCTCGCTCTTTCTGTAAGATTTTATTCTATTCTTATACTTTTTTAATATATAAAAAGGGAATATATCTCAAGTGGTAGAGTAGATGCTTTGCATGCATAAGGTTATCGGTTCAAGTCCGATTATTTCCATATTTTTATAAAATGGTAATACCACGCCTTTTTGTTTTATTAATATTATGTTATTACTAATATTAGTTTTTCCGTTCTTAGGTTTTTTAAGTGGAAGTTTATTTGGACGTTTTATTGGTTTAGGTATTTCTTATATTACCACCATGTTTACCTTCTTTTCATTTTTAATCTCTATTAGATTATTAATTGAAATAGCAAGTACAGGAGATGTTTACATTGTAAAAATGCTAGAATGAATTTATATTGATTCTTTAGTTTTAGATTGAAATTTTTGTTTTGATAGTTTAACTGCAGTTATGTTAGTAATTGTTACTTTTATATCAACTTTAGTTCATCTATATTCTACTGAATATATGGAAAATGATCCTCATTTACCAAGATTTATGTCTTATTTATCATTATTTACTTGTTTCATGTTAATCCTTGTAACTGCAAATAACTTCTTACAAATGTTCGTTGGTTGAGAAGGAGTAGGAGTTTCTTCTTATTTACTAATTAATTTCTGATTTACTAGAATACAAGCAAATAAAGCAGCTATTAAAGCTATGTTAATTAATAGAGTCGGAGATTTCGCACTATTATTAGCAATTTTTACAATATATTTTGTATTTAATAGTCTTAATTATGATATTGTTTTTTCTTTAGCTTCTTTATCAGAAAATTCACGTATTATTTTTGGAAACTTTGAAATTCCAACCATTGATTTAATATGTATCTTCTTATTTATTGGTGCAATGGGTAAATCAGCTCAATTAGGTTTACATACTTGATTACCTGATGCTATGGAAGGACCAACACCTGTTTCGGCTTTAATTCATGCTGCTACCATGGTTACCGCTGGAGTTTTTCTTGTAAGTCGTTGTTCTTACATTTTTGAATTCTCACCATTCACCTTAAATATTATAATATTAATTGGTTCAGCAACTGCATTTTTTGCTTCAACTACTGGATTATTTCAAAATGATATGAAAAAAGTTATTGCGTATTCGACTTGTAGTCAATTAGGTTACATGATTTTCGCTTGTGGTCTTTCAAGTTATGAAGTAGGATTATTTCATTTATCTAATCATGCTTTTTTTAAAGCATTATTATTCTTAGGTGCTGGATCCGTAATTCATGCTTTATCAGATGAACAAGATATGCGTAAAATGGGAGGTGTTAGAAGAATACTTCCATTATCTTATTCTATTATGTTAATTGGTTCTTTTGCTTTAATGGGATTCCCTTTTTTAGCTGGATTCTTTTCTAAAGATGTAATCTTAGAAATTAGTTATGGTACTTACACTATTTGTGGACAATTTTCATACATATTAGGTACTTTAGCAGCATTTGCAACCGCTTTTTATTCAATTAGATTATTATATCTAGTATTCTTAGCAAGTCCTAATAGTAATAAAAATGTTATTTTTAATGCCCACGAAGGTAGTATTAGAATGGCATTTCCTTTATTTATTTTATGTATATTAAGTATATTTGTAGGTTATCTTACTAAAGATTTATTTATTGGATTTGGTACTGATTATTGAGGACCAGCATTATTTGTAAGTCCATATAAATATGTTTTAAGTGATATTGAATTTTTAGATGTAAGATTTAAATTATTACCTTTAATTGTTACTTTATTAGGAGCATCAAGTTCATTTTTATTATATAAATATGGATTAAAATCATATTATAATTTAAAACAAACATCTTTATTTATATTTTTTTATACATTTTTTAATAAAAAATGATATTTTGATAGAATATATAACGAATTTATTTCACAAAATGCATTAATCTCAAGTTACAATTATTTTTATAAAACAATTGATAGAGGATTAATTGAAAAAGTAGGACCATTTGGAATTGTTAATGCAGTAAAAACCACATCTACTGGAATTAAAAAATACCAAACTGGAAATATTAGAAATTATTTAATATATTTTACAATTTTTATCTTTGTTATTATTATTTGTAAAAAAATTATTTTCTTTATTTAATTTTAATATAAGAAAGATGGTAAATATAGCTTAATTGGTAGAGTATCAAATTGTGGCTTTGATGGTTGTGGGTTCGAGTCCCATTATTTGCCTTATTATTTTTATCTTTTTTTTTATCTTAGCTCAGTTGGCGAAAATGGTAGACGCGACAGACTTAAAATTTGTTCTTAATATGAGGTGTTGGTTCAAGTCCAATACTGAGCAGAAAATATTTTTATTTATTTTCATCCAAATTTAATTTAACTTATGTTTTTTTTAAAAAATTTTATTACTTTTTGTGATGGTCCGGAACATTGACAAATTTTCCCACAAGATCCAGCAACTCCTATGATGGAAGGAATGATTGACTTCCATAATTATTTAGTTTTCTTTATTATTACTATTGGTATTGCAGTTTGTTGAGTTCTATTTATTGTACAATTCAAATTTAATGCAGGATATGCTAAACCATATGTTGCAAAATTGCAAAAATTTAATCATTCTAGTGTTTTAGAAATTATTTGAACAATTATTCCAGCAGTTATTCTTGTTATTATCGCAATTCCATCTTTTGCTTTATTATATTCTTTAGATGAATTAATTGATCCTGCAATTACTGTAAAAATTATTGGACATCAATGATATTGAAGCTACGAATTCTCTGATTATCATGTTTTAAGCGGAAGAGATGCTTTAAAATTTGATTGTTATATGATGAATGAAGATGAATTACCAAAAAATGGTTGAGGTCTAAGATTATTAGAAACTCCTCATAAATTATTATTACCAATTAATACTCATATTAGATTATTAATTACTTCTGCTGATGTTTTACATAGCTGAGCAGTTCCTTCTTTTGGTATTAAATTAGATGCTTGTCCTGGTAGATTAAGTCAAGCTTCTTTATTTATTAAAAGACCTGGATTCTTCTATGGACAATGTAGTGAAATTTGTGGTGTAAATCATGCATTTATGCCTATTTCAATAAGATCAGTTCCTTATAGAACTTTTATGACTTGAGTTAACTATAAAGTTACTCATAGAGATACTTATTAATAATTTTATTATTATTATTATTTTATTTCTTATATAATTGTTTTATATAGATAGATGGAGAAAGAATGGCTGAGTGGTTAAAAGCGATAGACTGTAAATCTATTAGATATTTCTTACGTAGGTTCGAATCCTACTTCTTTCATAAATTAAAAAAAGAAAAGTAAATACCAAATTTAATTTCTTTTATTCTTAAAATTATTCTTATGATGACCTTTTTTTATAATGAAAATTTTTTTTATAATGAATCAATACGAATAGGTTTTTTACTTGTTTTTGCAATAGTTTTATCTGCTATTATCATCTTTTTATCTTATTCTTTTAGTACTTCAGCACCTGATAGTGAAAAAGTTTCTGCTTATGAATGTGGATTTGATCCATATGAAGATGCTCGTAATGTATTTGATGTACGCTTTTATCTAGTAGCTATTCTATTCATTATTTTTGATCTTGAAGCAGTTTACTTTTTCCCTTGATGTGTTTCTTTTAGTTTACTAAATTTTGATGGGTTATGAGGAATGATGGATTTTATTATTGAGTTATTAATTGGTTTTATTTATGCTTGAGAAGCGGGAGCGTTAAATTGAGAATAATATATAAATTATGTTAGCTAAAAAAATAAAAGATATAAAATTTAGAGAGCAATTCAAAAAATATGAAACTTTAAACACTTCGTTAAAATTTATTTCTACTTATTATTTTAATAAAAACAATACTTCTAATAAAAGTACTGAATTTAGTAATTTAAAACATAAAAATTTTTCGAAAACTAAAATTGTAAGAAGATGTATTTTAACTAATCGCTCAAGAGGTTCTATCCGACCTTTTAACGTTTCACGTTCTAAATTAAGAGAACTTTTCCAATTTGGAATTGTTCCAGGATATAAAAAATCAGTTTGATAATTACTGATTATATAGAGAAAAAATAAAAATAATATGATACAAATGGGAACATATTTAAACGTAATTGATAATTCTGGAGCAAAAGATATTTGTTGTATTAAAGTATCTAAAGGTTATAGAAGAAGATATGCAGTTATTGGAGATGTTATAACAGCATCAATTAAAAATATACGAAAAAATAAAAAATTAACTACTAAAGTACAAAAAGGTGATGTTGTAAAAGCTTTAGTTGTTAGAACTCGTTCCGCTAATGTTTCAAAATTAAATGAACATTTAATCTTTAATGAAAATGGAGCCGTTTTAATTACTAAACAAAATAAACTTATTGGTACTAGAGTTTTTGGTGTTATACCAAAAAAATTAAAATATACTAAATTTTTAAGAATTACTTCTTTAAGTTCTGGTATTGTTAAATAAATAAATAAAATATTAAAATAAATTATGGTAACAAAAAACCAATTATTAGGTACTTATCCTCGTCAAAAAAAAATTAAAAAATTAAAAACTCCTGCTTTATGTAGTAAACCCTTTGTTAAAGGTGTTTGTGTTAGAGTATTTACCAGAAGTCCAAAAAAACCTAATTCTGCAGTAAGAAAAGTTGCAAAAGTAAAATTATCAACTAAAAAAACTGTTGAATCTTATATTCCTGGAGAAGGACATAATCTAAGACAATTCTCTGTTGTTCTAATAAGAGGTGGAAGAGTCCCAGATTTACCAGGTGTTAAATATAAATGTGTACGTGGTAAATATGATTTTTTAGGTTTAGCAACTAGAAAAACTGCCAGATCACGTTATGGTACTAAAAAAAATTTTAAAATGTAATATATAGTTACATTCTTGAGGAAATAGCTCAATTGGTAGAGTATTGGCCTGTCACGCTAATGGTTGCGGGTTCGAACCCCGTTTTTCTCGTTATTCATAAATATATTTATAAAAAATATATTTATATTTATACGTTTTAGTACGTTGTTATTTTTATATAAAAATTTAAAAAATTTAAAATTATATGACTCTTAATCTTAATTCAATTTATAATTTTGCTTCAAGATGATTGTTTTCTACTAATCACAAAGATATCGGAATCCTTTATCTTATTTTTGGTGGTTTTTCTGGAATTTTAGGTACTACTATGTCAATTCTTATTAGAATTGAATTAGCTAATCCAGGTAATCAAATTTTAATGGGTAATCATCAATTATATAATGTTTTAGTTACTGGACATGCATTTTTAATGATTTTCTTCATGGTTATGCCAATTTTAATTGGAGGATTTGGAAATTTTTTCGTTCCTCTTATGATTGGTGCGCCAGATATGGCTTTTCCAAGAATGAATAATATTTCATTCTGATTATTACCTCCTTCTTTATTATTATTACTTTCTTCTACTTTAGTTGAAGCAGGTGCTGGTACCGGTTGAACTGTTTACCCACCTTTAAGTAGTGTACAAGCTCACTCTGGACCTGCTGTTGATTTAGCTATCTTTAGTTTACATTTATCAGGTGCTGCATCAATTTTAGGAAGTATTAATTTTATTACTACTATCTTTAATATGAGAACCCCTGGTTTATATATGCATAGATTACCTTTATTCGTGTGATCTGTTTTAATTACTTCTTTCTTATTACTTTTATCTTTACCTGTTTTAGGAGGAGCAATTACTATGCTATTAACTGATAGAAATTTTAATACTACATTCTTTGATCCTGCTGGAGGAGGAGATCCTATTTTATATCAACATTTATTTTGATTCTTTGGACATCCAGAAGTTTATATTTTAATTCTTCCTGGTTTTGGAATTGTAAGTCAAATTATTGAAAAAAATTCTAAAAAAACTATTTTTGGTTATTTAGGAATGGTTTATGCTATGATTTCAATTGGTGTTTTAGGTTTTATTGTTTGAGCTCATCATATGTATCAAGTTGGACTAGACGTTGATACCAGAGCTTATTTTACTGCAGCAACTATGATTATTGCAGTACCAACTGGTATTAAAATTTTTAGTTGAATTGCTACTTTATGAGGTGGTAATATTACTTTTAATACTCCTATGTTATTTACTATGGGATTCATTTTTCTTTTTACTATTGGAGGTTTAACTGGTATTGTTTTATCTAATTCTGGTATTAATGCAATGTTACATGATACTTATTATGTTGTTGCTCATTTTCATTATGTTTTATCTATGGGAGCAGTATTCTCTATTTTCGCGGGATGATATTATTGAATTGAAAAAATTACTGGATTACAATATTCTGAATATTGAGGTAAAATCCATTTTTGAATCTTCTTCTTTGGTGTAAATATTACTTTTTTTCCTATGCATTTCTTAGGTTTAGCTGGAATGCCTAGAAGAATTCCTGATTATCCTGATGCTTATTCTGATTGAAACTCTATTGCTTCTTTTGGATCTTATGTTTCTGCATTTTCAGTTGTAGTATTCTTAATTGGAGTATACTTTACTTTAACCAATGGTAATAAAAAAAGATAGAAATTAATACTAAAAAATAAAAATATAATTATTTTATATTCTTATATGTTTTTTAGTTTTAATAATGTTAAAAAGAATAAAAAGTGGTCTTA
>TARA_R110002167_G_scaffold1724_1_pt1 | contig 25956 bp, 22 predicted proteins | sample TARA_R110002167 | Tara Oceans TARA_R110002167 (sample SAMEA4398238) | marine metagenome | biome: Polar Biome; feature: [MES] marine water layer (ENVO:01000295) within the mesopelagic zone...; material: water (ENVO:00002006), including particulate matter (ENVO:01000060) such as......
AAAAAAAAAGACCTCACAGGTTTTTAAAATCGGTGAGGTCTAAATTATAAAAGTGGAAAATCAATTACAACATATCAACATTCATAATTTCACTACAGAAAGTGGAACACAATTTCAGGACATTCAATTAAGTTATCAGTTGTTTGGACGAGAATTAGGAACAGCGCCTATTGTTTTGGTAAATCATGCTTTAACAGGAAATAGCGATGTTGCTGGTAAAAAAGGTTGGTGGAAAGACGTTATTGGTACAGATAAAACGATTGATACAAATACCTACACAATTTTAGCGTTTAATATTCCTGGTAATGGTTTTGATGGTTTTGTAATTGATGATTATAAAAGTTTTATTGCAAGAGATATTGCAAGAATCTTTTTATTAGGATTGTCAGAATTAAAAATTGATTCCCTTTTTGCTTTAATTGGTGGATCTTTAGGTGGCGGAATTGCTTGGGAAATGATGATGTTAAACACCAAATTAACTCAAAATTTTATTCCCGTTGCCACAGATTGGAAATCTACAGATTGGTTAATTGGCAATTGCCAAATTCAGGAACAATTTTTAGTAAATTCTAGCAATCCTGTGCATGATGCGCGTATGCATGCCATGTTATGTTACAGAACTCCAGAATCTTTTAAAGAGCGTTTTCAACGATCAAAAAATGCAGATTCTACTATTTTTAATGTAGAAAGTTGGTTGTTGCATCATGGTAATAAATTGCAAGAACGCTATCAATTATCTTCTTATAAGTTGATGAATCAGTTGTTAAGATCGATTGATGTTACCAAAAATGGTGCAATAAGTATTGATATTTTAGATTCAATTAAAGCGGATATTCATATTATTGGTGTTGATTCTGATTTGTTTTTTACTGCGGAAGAAAATAGACAAACGCACAAAAAGTTAGCATTAACGAAAGAAAATGTTACGTATAATGAGATCCATTCTGTGCATGGTCATGATGCTTTTTTGATGGAATATGATCAATTACAAACAATTATTGAGCCTATTTTTAATAAAGATTATAGAAAGAAAAAAATGAAGGTAGTTAAGTTTGGAGGAAAATCTTTAGCCAACGGAATAGGGTTAAAGAATGCCATTGAAATTATTTTACAAAAATATAAAAACAACGAAAAAATTACCGTTGTTGCTTCTGCTAGAGGAAATTCTACGAATGATTTAGAAGCTATTTTGCAAAAAGCAGCGGCTAAAAAAGAATATAAATCGAAGTTCGAGAAATTTAAAGAATATCAATTAGAACCTAATAATTCAGTTGATTTTTCTCAGGAATTCTCAAAATTAGAAACCATTTTTGAAGGTGTTTCTTTGTTGGGAGATTATAGCCAAAAAATTAAAGATGAGGTTTTAGCGCAAGGCGAATTATTATCTGTAAAACTGATTGCAAGTTTGTTAGAAAAAGAAAATATTTCTGCAAACGCAACAGATGCAAGAGCTTTAATTATTACTGATGAAAATTTTGGAAATGCACAACCAATTACATCCATTTCTAAAGAAAATGTAATCTCATATTACAAAAAAAACAAAGATGCAATTAATATTGTAACTGGTTTTATTTCATCAAACAAAAAAGGAGAAACAACCACTTTAGGAAGAAACGGAAGCAATTACACCGCAGCTTTATTAGCAAACTTTTTAGATGCTGATGAGTTGCAAAATTATACACATGTTAGTGGAATTTTTACTGCAAATCCGGATTTAGTTGCAGATGCTAAAAAGATTGAGCAATTATCCTATTCAGAAGCAAATGAATTGGCCAATTTTGGAGCGACTATTTTACATGCAAAAACCATTATTCCTTTATTAGAAAAGAATATTAATCTTCGGATTTTAAACACGTTTAATAAAGAAGATAAAGGAACTTTAATTACAGCAGAATCGTCATCAGCAAAAGGAATTAAATCTATTTCTACGATTGATAATGTAGCGTTATTAAATTTTGAAGGTAGAGGTTTGTTGGGTAAAGTTGGTGTTGATGCTCGTATTTTTAAAACATTAAGTGATCGAAATATCAGTATAAGTATTATTGCGCAAGGTTCATCAGAAAGAGGAATTGGGTTAATTATTGATGCAGATAAAGCTCAAGAAGCAGTTGCTGCTCTTGAAAGAGAGTTTGAAAATGATTTTTATTCGCAAGATGTAAATCATATTTCTATTGTAAATAATGTTGCTGTAATTTCTATAATTGGTCAGGATTTAAGCGAGTTTCATTTACCTTATAATGCATTAATCAAAAACCAAATTGTGCCCGTTTTATTCAATAATACGGTTACGGGAAAAAATGTGAGTTTGGTGGTTAAAAAAGACCAACTTCACAAAGCAGTGAATGTAATTCATGGTCAAGTTTTTGGAGTTACTAAAAAAATAAACATTGCCATTTTTGGAAAAGGTTTAGTTGGTGGGACGTTAATTGATCAAATTATAGAAAATACGCAATCGGTTTTAGAAAGAAGAAAATTGCAATTAAATGTTTTTGCGGTTGCAAATTCTAAAAAAGTGTTGCTAAATAAAAACGGAGTTTCTAAAAACTGGAAAGAAAATTTACTAGAAAATGGTGATGAAAATGCTACAGTTCATGACATTATTGCATTTGCAAAGGCACATCATTTTGAAAATTTAATTGCGGTTGATAATACGGCAAGCGTTCATTTTGTGAGTAATTACATTCCGTTTATTGAAGCAGGTTTCGATTTGGTTTCTTGTAATAAAATTGCAAATACTTTATCTTTTGATTTTTACAAAGAAGTAAGAGCAAAATTAAAAGAATACAAAAAACAATATTTATACGAAACGAATGTTGGTGCAGGTTTGCCTTTGATTGATACCATTCGTTTATTACATGAATCAGGAGAGAATATCACCAAAATTAGAGGTGTTTTCTCAGGAAGTTTAAGTTATTTATTCAATAATTTTTCTACTAAAAACGCTCCTTTTTCAGAAATATTAAAAGAAGCCATTGCAAAAGGTTTTACAGAGCCAGATCCTAGAGAAGATTTAGGAGGAAATGATGTTGCTAGAAAATTACTAATTTTGGCAAGAGAATTAGAATTAGAAAATGAATTTGATGAAGTTGAAATTAAAAATTTAATTCAGGAAAATTTAAGAAATGGTTCTGTTACTGATTTTCTTGGTAATTTAGATTTATTAAATGATGAATATCAAACATTAAAAGACAGCCAAGAGCCAAATCACGTTTTACGTTATATTGGTGAATTAAGTGGAGATTTATCACAAAATAAAGGAATTTTAGAAGTGAAATTAGTTTCTACACCAGAAAACACACCATTAGGCTCTTTAAAAGGTTCTGATGCAATTTTTGAGATTTATACAGAATCTTATGGAGAACAACCCATTGTAATTCAAGGAGCAGGAGCAGGAGCAAGTGTAACGGCAAGAGGTGTTTTTGGAGATATTTTAAGATTGGCTAAACATAATAATTAAAAAATAGTAAGCAGTTTTCAGTTGGCAGTATTTCAGTCAAAAAATACTGATTGATAAAAAATAAAGAAACAAGAGAAAAGAGGCAAGAATCAAGAGAAAAGAATAAGGTTTTAGGCTTGATTCTTGTTTCTAAAAGCGACAGCGGTCTTGATTCTAAATAACAAAATAATGAAAAAACATTTCGAAACAGAAGCAATAAGAAGTCAAACAGAAAGAAGTCAGTTTTCTGAACATTCTACACCTTTATATTTAACATCAAGTTTTGTTTTTGATGATGCAGAAGACATGCGTTCATCCTTCGCAGAAGAAAAAGAACGTAACTTATATAGCCGTTTTACAAACCCTAATACAACAGAATTTGTAGATAAAATTGTAGCTATGGAAGGCGCAGAAGCTGGTTATGCTTTTGCAACAGGAATGGCAGCTATATTTTCATCTTTTGCAGCTTTGTTAAGTGCTGGCGATCATATTGTTTCTTGTAGATCTGTTTTTGGATCAACCCACGGAATGTTTACCAATTATTTACCAAAATGGAATATTACAACTTCTTATTTTAAGGTAAATGAAGTTGATTTGATAGAAAGTTTAATACAAGAAAACACTAAAATTCTTTATATAGAAACACCAACAAATCCGGCAGTTGATATTTTAGATTTAGAGGTTATTGGTAAAATTGCCAAAAAACACAATCTTATTTTCATTGTTGATAATTGCTTTGCAACACCTTATTTACAGCAGCCAATTAAATTCGGAGCAGATTTGGTAATTCATTCTGCAACAAAATTAATTGACGGTCAAGGAAGAGTTTTAGGCGGTGTAACAGTTGGTCGCGCAGATTTATTAAGAGAAATTTATTTGTTTGCAAGAAATACTGGGCCAGCAATGTCTCCTTTTAATGCGTGGGTTTTATCTAAAAGTTTAGAAACTTTATCTATAAGAGTAGAAAAGCATTGTGAAAACGCTTTAAAAGTGGCAACTTTTTTAGAAGAAAATACAAATGTAGAGTTTGTAAAATATCCGTTTTTAAAATCGCATCCTCAATATGAAGTTGCTAAAAATCAGATGAAATTAGGCGGAAACATTGTAGCTTTTGAAATAAAAGGCGGAATTGACGCTGGAAGAAAATTTTTAGATAAAATTAAAATGTGTTCTTTATCAGCAAATTTAGGCGATACAAGAACGATTGTTACGCATCCGTCCTCTACAACGCATGGTCGTTTATCAGAAGAAGATCGTTTAGAAGTAGGTATTACAAATGGTTTGGTTAGAGTTTCTGTTGGTTTAGAACATGCAGATGATATTATTGCAGATTTAAAACAAGCCTTGGACGCTAAATAAAGAAAAAAACAGGTGTTTTTTTAAATAAAAGAACAAGTTATAAGGTTTGTATATAGTTAAATAATAAGTTGATATATGAATTCCGTAAATCTGGTTAACCAATTCCGTATATTTACATTTATAGAAACCGTATACATGTATCAAATGAAAAGTGTTCTCAAATTTATTTTAGTTGGTTTAACTTCATTTTTATTTGTTTTTTGTTCTTCTTTTACTTCTGAAGAGGAAGAGCAACAAATAATAACACCTATAGTAGTAAATCCTACATCTGGTCCAGCAAGTAATTTCGATTTAAAAACATGGAATTTAAGTATTCCTGATAATAATGGAAGTGGAGTTGCAAAGACGATTACTGTATTAGCACTCAATCAAAATTATCAGAATGATAAATATTTTTATTCTGCAGACGATCAAGGAATGGTTTTTAAATGTTTTGTTGATGGTTTTAAAACGTCTGCAAATACAAGCTATACAAGAACAGAGTTAAGAGAAATGCTTAGAGGTACCAATACAGGAATCAATACGCAAGGAGTAAATAAAAATAACTGGGTTTTTGGTTCTGCGCCAATTGCAGATAAAAATGCAGCCGCTGGTTTTGACGGAGAAATGAATGCTACTGTGGCTGTAAATTACGTTACAATTACAGGAAGTTCTAGTCAGGTAGGACGCGTTATTATTGGTCAAATTCACGCGAATGATGATGAACCTGTCCGTTTGTATTATAGAAAATTACCTACTAATGAGTTGGGTTCTATTTATATTGCACACGAACCTAGAGATGGTTTTGGTAGTGAACAATGGTACGATATGATTGGCTCTAGAAGTAATAGCGCTTCTAATCCTACGGATGGAATTGCGCTTGATGAAAAATTTTCATACAAAATAAAAACGGTAAATAATATCTTAACGGTTACCATTTCTAGACCAGAAAAGCCAGATGTTGTAAAAGAAGTAGATATGACAAATAGCGGCTATGATGTTGGCGGCCAATACATGTATTTTAAAGCTGGAGTTTACAATCAAAATAATTCTGGAAATGCATCTGATTATGTGCAAGCAACATTTTATAAATTAGAAAAAAGCCACACAACTAACTAAAATAAAGATAATTTGTTTACTTTAGTTTTATGCTTTCAAAAAAAACTAAATACGGAATTAAAGCGCTAACTTATTTAGCAAAACAGGAAAATAAAATGCCTGTTGCAATTTCAACAATCTCAAAAAATGAAAATATTTCTTTAAAATTTTTAGAAAGCATTTTATTAACACTTCGTAAAAATGGTCTGCTTGGCTCTAAAAAGGGGAAAGGCGGTGGATATTATTTGTTAAAAGAACCTTCAGAAATTCAAATGGCAACCGTTATGAGGATTTTAGAAGGGCCAATTGCTATGATTCCGTGTGTTAGTCTAAACTTTTATGAAAAGTGTGACGATTGTCCTGATGAAAACGCATGTGCTGTAAACAAATTAATGGTGCAAGTAAGAGATAGTTCTTTGCAAATTTTTAAAAATACAACATTGGCAGATTTAACAATAAAAATATCTTAAGGTTTTATTTTTGAAATAATGTTGATGAAAAAAAATATACTTCTTTTTTTAGTTTTTCTGATTTCTTTACAGTTGTTTAGTCAGAAGGAAAATGAATCAAAAACGAAGTTGACCAACTTTTTATCAAAATCATATTATAGTATCAATTTTGGTGGTGTTTTTTATCCTTTTTCTAATGATAATTTAATTGATGGATATAAAACGGAAACTTTCAGTCGAAATTGGTTTTCAGGAAGATTATTATTAGGCCATAAATTAACGGATGATGTATCTCTTCAATTCGGAACATTAAGACCCGCTTCTTGGTTTAAATATGATAATGTAAATAATATTGGTTATGAAAGATCTGTTTGGATAAACGCTTGGTCTTTATCACTTAAAAAAGATTTTAAGTTACATAAAAATACTTCTTTTTATGCAGAAGCAGGAATTGCAAATGTAACTAGATTCGGGTTTTCTATAAATGATAAAGAAATTTATGAAGATGCACATTATGCAAGTTTATTGTATGGTTTTGGGTTGCAACATAAGTTAAGTGAAAAATGGAGATTGTCTTTAAACGGAACATTTTTACCTAAATCAACAAAACAAAATCAACCTTCTATTTCACAAGTTTCTCTTGGTTTTGAGTATCATTTACAACAGCTTGATGATAAAAAGGCAACAGAATTTGCAAATAATAAGTACTTCTTTCCAGATAATATTTTACAAGTTAGTTATGGAACAAGTGCGATTGGTTTTGGTATGAATCGTTTTTTTGGAATGAGTTTAAAAGTTGGGAGTTTTGAAAGCTTTGGAATTCCTGTTTTTTGGGTTGGAGCAGTAAAGGCAAATCATGCGATATCTGTAACGTATCAAAGACTAGTTTTTAGAACAGAAAAGATTTTTTCTTTAGATTGGGGAACAAGTGTTACTTATTTTCAGTCTGAATTTGGAAAAGAAAATGTTTTTGCTTTCTCTGTTTTTCCTGTGATGCGTTTTTATTTATTAAGAAAAAAAGACTTTGATTTTTATACAAACTATTCTTTAATAGGACCCACATATATCACAAAAAGCGATATTGATGGTATTGAAAGTGGTCCAAAAATTACGTACCAAGACACCATGGGTTTTGGTGTTTTCTTCGGAAAAGAAAGAAAATATAACTTCGAATTACGCATTATGCATTATTCAAATGGAAACATTTTTACAAGAAATGCAGGTGTTGCAGTTCCTCTTCAATTAACTTTAGGGAAGACATTTTAGGTAGTTAAAAATCAATTAGTTTTCCTCAATACTTATTTTAAAAAATTATTGTGTCACTATATCCTTGTAGGATTTGCATATTCATAAATTTAACGCCTTTTTATTATTAATCTACTAAATCTATAGGGTTTAAGTATATTTTAAGATTTTTACTACTTTTTTTATAAATATAATCTGTAAGTTTGCATACCCTATTAATAAAGTAGGGTAATGTAAAAGCTTAATTATTATGATTGCAGATCAAATGATTTTTAGTAAAAGAATTGCAGAGCAAAATTTTGAAGAGGATAAAGTTTCTGAAAAACCAGTAAGAAGTATTGTCAAGGCTTTAAGTTGGAGACTTATTGGAACTATAGATACACTTGTGGTTTCTTATATTTTAACGGGTAAAATTGCATTAGCAGCATCAATAGCATCAGTAGATTTTGTAACAAAACTAGTTTTGTATTTCTTTCACGAAAGAATATGGAATAAAATAAAATGGGGAAAATAATGAGCCTAGATTTAGATAAAATAAACAAAGAATTAAAAAGTAAAAGTCCGGCAGAAATTATTGCTTGGGCTATTTCTTTAGCAAAAAATGCAGTAATTACAACCAACTTTAGACCTTATGAAGTTGCAATTTTAAATGCAGTAACTGAGGTTAAAAAAGATATCAAAGTAATTTGGTGCGACACGGGTTATAATACTGTACAAACCTATAAACATGCAGAAGAAATTATCAAAAAACTTAATTTAAACATTCATTTATATGTGCCAAAACAAACGGTTGCTCATAGAAATGTGGTTTTAGGAGTTCCTTCAATAGAAGATCCAAAACACGTGCTTTTTACAGAGCAGGTTAAATTAGAGCCTTTTGCAAGAGCAATGAAAGAGCATCAGCCAGATGTTTGGTTTACAAACTTAAGAAAAGGGCAAACTGCATTTAGAAATAGTATCGATATTGTTTCTCAAAGCAAAGACGGAATTATAAAAGTGAGTCCGTTTTATAACTGGACAGATGAACAATTAGACGCTTATTTAGTAGAAAAAGAATTACCAAATGAGTTTACTTATTTCGATCCAACAAAAGTAGAAAGTAACCGAGAATGTGGTTTACATATCTAAAAAGATAAAATTATGAGTCAGAAAATAATACAAGTAGATGCTTTAGAAAGTGAAGCAATTTATATTTTTAGAGAAGTAGTAGCGCAGTTTGAAAAGCCTGTTTTGTTATTTTCCGGAGGAAAAGACAGTATCACTTTAGTACGTTTAGCGCAAAAAGCATTTTATCCTGCAAAAATTCCTTTCCCTTTAATGCATATTGATACAGGTCATAATTTTCCTGAAACGATTGAATTTAGAGATCGTTTAGCAAAAGAATTAGGTGTTGAATTAATCGTTAGAAATGTTCAAGATAATATTGATAGTGGTCGTGTAAAGGAAGAAACTGGAAGATATGCAAGTAGAAATATGTTGCAAACAGAAACGTTGTTAGATGCTATTGAAGAGTTTGGTTTTGATGCGTGTATTGGTGGTGCAAGAAGAGATGAAGAAAAAGCAAGAGCTAAAGAAAGAATCTTTTCTGTAAGAGATGATTTTGGTCAATGGGATGAAAAAAACCAACGTCCAGAAGTATTCGATATGTTAAACGGACGTATTGATTTAGGTCAGAATGTACGTGTTTTTCCAATTTCAAATTGGACAGAATTAGATGTTTGGTCTTATATAGAGCAAGAAAATATCGAAATTCCTTCTATCTATTTTGCACACAAAAGAAAAATATTTGTAAGAGACGGAATGATTTGGTCTGCTGATGACGAAGTTGTTTTTAGAGATAAAGAAGAAGTTGTAGAAGAAAGAATGGTCCGTTTTAGAACTGTTGGAGATATGAGTTGTACAGCAGCAGTTTTATCTGATGCAGTAGATATTGCAAAAGTTGTAGAAGAAATTAGAGATTCTTCCATTTCAGAAAGAGGCGCAAGAATTGATGATAAACGTTCTGAAGCTGCAATGGAAAAAAGAAAGCAACAAGGATATTTCTAGAATCCCCCAAAGAGGGAGATTAGCAAGTTTGAAAATAAAAAATAAGAGTAATAATTAATAAAAGCAACACTTTACACAAGAGTGTTCCTTCCTTTTGGGAAGGTTAGGATGGCCTTATGAAAGTACTAAAAATAGCAACAGCAGGAAGTGTAGATGATGGTAAGAGTACCTTAATTGGTCGTATTTTATACGATACAAAATCATTGACTGATGATAAATTAGAAGCAATAGAAGAAAAAAGTCGTCAACGTGGTTTTGATTACTTAGATTTTTCTTTAGCTACGGATGGTTTAGTTGCAGAACGTGAACAAGGAATTACAATTGATGTAGCACATATTTATTTTTCAACTCCTGCAAAAAGTTTCATTATAGCAGATACGCCAGGTCATATTGAATATACAAGAAACATGGTTACGGGTGCTTCAACTGCACAAGCTTCTATTGTTTTAATTGATGCAAGAAACGGAGTTATAGAACAAACGTACAGACACTTTTTTATCAATAATTTATTGAGAATTAAAGATGTTGTAATTGCAATTAATAAAATGGATTTGGTAGATTTTTCTGAAGAAAAATACAATGTAATTAAAGGAGAAATTGAATATCTAGCAAGTAAAAGCGAGTATAAAGGTCAGAATTTATCTTTTATTCCATTATCAGCTTTAAAAGGAGATAATGTTGTACATAAATCAGAAAATATGCCTTGGTATAATGGTGAAACTTTAATGCATCATTTAGAAAGATTAGATACAGAAGATATTAGTGATGCTTCTCAAGCACGTTTTCCTGTGCAAACTGTTATCAGACCTAAAACAGAAGAATATCACGATTTTAGAGGATATGCAGGTAAGATTTATGGCGGAGATTTATCTGTAGGAGATGAAATTGCGGTATTGCCTTCTCAGACAAAATCAAAAATTAAAAGTATTAATTTCTTTGATAAAGAGTTTGAAACTGCAAAAAAAGGAAGCTCTGTTACCATTACTTTAGAAGATAATGTAAATGTAAGTAGAGGTGATATGTTGGTGAAAGTGAATGAAGAGCCAACAATTGCAAAACAATTAAACGCAACTATTTGTTGGATGGATAAAGAGCCTTTACAAGTATCACAAAAATATTATATCAAACATGGTGTAAATGATGCGCAGGCAAAAATTACTCAATTATCGAGTATCATTAAAACTGATTTTTCTGGAATTGAAGAAAATCCATCAGAATTAGTGTTAAATCAAATTGGAGATATACAATTAAAATTAAGTAAACCATTATTAGTTGATGCTTATAAAGACAATAAATCTAATGGATCTTTTATTTTAATCAATCCAAAAACGAACAATACTGTAGGCGTTGGTTTTATAAAATAAAAGCCCCTTTTAATTCCCCAAAGGGGAAATTTAGCAAGTTTGCTAATAAATAAGTAAAGAAAAAATAATTAACAATATTCTTACACCCGAGTAAGAATTCCTTCCCTTTGGGAAGGTTAGGATGGGCTTTATTATGCAAAGTTTTAGAACAGAAATAGAAAATCCAATTGTAGAAAGAGATATTATTGAATTAGCAGATAAAATTGCTCAATTTAATAACTTACAAATCGACGAAGAAAAATTTAGAAGTTTGCGTTTAGCAAGAGGAGTTTATGGTCAGCGTCAAGAAGGCGTGCAAATGATTCGTATTAAATTGCCTTATGGGAAAGTGATGAGCAATCAATTACGAAGAATTGCTGAAGTTTCTGATGAATATTCAAGAGGAAGATTACACATTACAACACGTCAAGATATTCAAATTCACTATGTAGATTTACAAAGAACGCCAGAATTATGGGCAGAACTAGAGCGTGATGATGTTACGTTGCGTGAAGCTTGTGGAAACGTTGTAAGAAACGTTACTGCATCTGAAACAGCAGGTATCGATGTTGATGAACCTTTTGATGTTTCTCCGTATGCAGATGCATTGTATAAATTCTTTTTACGTAACCCAATTTGTCAAGAAATGGGACGTAAATTCAAGGTTTCTTTTTCTTCTACGGATGAAGATACAGGATTATCTTATTTACACGATTTAGGATTTATTGCTAAAATTGAAAACGGAGTAAGAGGTTTTAAAGTCATGGTTGCAGGAGGTTTAGGTTCTCAGCCAAGACACGCAGAAACTTTGTATGATTTTTTACCTTCGGATAAAATTATTCCAGTAATGGAAGGAGTTTTAAGAGTTTTTGATAGATATGGTGAACGTAAAAGTAGAGCCAAAGCTAGAATGAAATTCTTATTAAAAGACATCGGTTTAGAAGCTTTTAAAGAATTAATTGAAGAAGAACAAAATGCAATTGAATTAAAAACGGTTGCTATTGATGCAGATTCTTATGTGTCTTCTACACCAGTTTCTGTGGTTACGCCAAAAGTAGAAATTAAAGATCAAGCAGCTTTCGATTTGTGGAAATCAACAAACTTAATTCCTCAAAAACAGAAAGGATATGTTGCCATCGGAATTAAAGTTTTATTAGGAGATTTTTATACAGATAAAGCACGTTTATTAGCAGATTTAGTTGATAAATACGCCGCTAAAGAAATCCGTTTAACATTACGTCAGAATATTGTAATTCCTTTTGTAAAGGAAGATTTAGTTCCTTTGTTTTATCAGGAATTAGAAAAATTAGGTTTTGTAGAAGCGGGTTATAATAAAGCAGTAGATATTACAGCGTGTCCAGGAACAGATACGTGTAATTTAGGAATTGCAAGTAGTACAGGAATCGCTGTGGAATTAGAAAAAGTGATTGCAGCAGAATATCCTCAGTATTTAAAAAACCAAGATTTAGTAATTAAAATTAGTGGTTGTATGAATGCTTGTGGACAACACAATATGGCAAATATTGGTTTTCAAGGAATGACTGTTAGAACGCCAGATAAATTAATTGCGCCAGCATTACAAGTTTTATTAGGTGGAGGAAATTTAGGAAACGGAAATGCTCTTTTTGCTGATAAAGTTGTAAAAGTACCAAGTAAAAGAGGTCCTGAAGCATTGCGTAGAATCTTCAATGATTTTGAAGCAAATGCAGATGGAAAATCATTTATAGAATATTATAAAGTTACAGGAGAACGTTATTTTTACGATTTATTAAATGATTTACAAGATGTTACTAATTTAACGCAAGAAGATTTTATAGATTGGGGAGAAGAAGATAAATATGTAAAAGAAATCGGAATTGGAGAATGTGCTGGTGTTGTAATCGATTTAATTGCCACTTTGTTTTTAGAGAGTGACGAAAAAATTGAAAATGCCAATGAAGCTTTTGGAAACGGAGTATATTCAGGGGCAATTTATTACGCTTATCAATCAATTGTTAATTCAGCAAAAGCGTCTTTATTAGCGGCAGATTTGAAAACGAATACGCATGCAAGTATTATTTCTCAATTTGATGAAGAATTTATTTCATCAGGAAAAATAGATTTAGGTACTTCTTTTGCAGAATTGATCTATCAAATCAATAAATTTGCGCCAACAGCAGAATTTGCAGAGAAATATATTAAAGATGCAGGTAGGTTTTTACAAAAAGTAAGAGCTTTTAGAGAAGTTGAAACTTCTGTTGCACAGTAATTAAAAGAAAAAATGAGTATTAAAACACCAAAGTTAACAGTTGTAGGTGCTGGACCTGGAGATGTAGATTTAATCACAGTAAAAGCTATTAAAGTTTTAAAAACTGCGGATGTAGTTTTGTATGACGCTTTGGTAAATGAGGAGTTATTAGATTATATCAATCCAGAAGCCGAACAAATTTTTGTAGGAAAACGAAGAGGTTGTTATACATATCAACAAGATCAAATTAATGAATTAATTGTTGCTCGCGCAAAATCGAGTGGACACGTTGTTCGTTTAAAAGGTGGAGATCCGTTTATTTTTGGTAGAGGTGCAGAAGAAATGGAATATGCAGCAGGTTTTGGTATAGAGGTTGCTGTTGTTCCTGGAATTTCATCATCTATAGCAGTAGCTGCTTATCAAAATATACCATTAACAAAACGCGGAAGTGCAGAAAGTTTTTGGGTAATTACAGGAACTACCAAAGAGCATAAAATATCGAATGATATTGAGTTGGCTGCAAAGTCGAACGCAACTATTGTGGTTTTAATGGGGATGAGTAAATTGCCGCAAATTGTAAAATTATTTCAAGCCGAAGGTAAAAATGATTTACCCGTTGCCATTATTCAAAGAGGAACTACTTCTCAAGAAAAACTAGGCATCGGAACTGTAGATACTATAGAAAGTATTGTGGCAGAAAATGAGTTGAAAAATCCTGCAATTATTGTGTTGGGTGAAGTTGTAAAACATCGCCAAACAATTTTAGATATTAAGCAGCAATATGCAAACGAGTTAAAAGGATAATTTTATGGAAAGAAATAATTTATATCCTATTTTTCTAAAAGCTAAAAACCTTAATTTTTTAATTATAGGTGGTGGTTTTGTCGCCGAAGAAAAACTAACATTTCTTTTAAAATCGAGTCCAGATGCAAAAGTAACAATGGTTTCGCCAATGTTTAGAGAAGGAACCATTGAATTGGCAAAAAAAGGCTGTGTTACTTTAGTTGAAGATATTTATCAAAAAAAATATTTACAAGGAAGACATATTGTGGTTGCAACAACAGATATTCCTGAAGTAAATGTGCAGGTTTGGAAAGATTGCAGAGCAGAAGCAAAATTGGTAAATGTTGCTGATAATCCTCCATATTGCGATTTTTATATGGGTGGAATTGTTACCAAAGGAAATGTAAAAGTGGCCATTTCTACCAACGGAAAATCACCAACAACGGCCAAAAGATTGCGTCAGTTTTTTGAAGATGTAATTCCAGAAAATGTAGATGATTTGGTTAAGAATTTAAACGAATATAGAAAAACAATCAAAGGAAACTTTGAAGAAAAAGTAGAGAAACTAAACGAGTTTACAAAAAGTTTGGTTCAAAAATAAATGTAGCAACGTCATTGCGAATGGAATGAAGCAATCTTTCAATAAAAAATTAGATTACTTCTTTATTATCTCTTTTTAATGACAAAAATTAAAATTATGATTACAACAGATATATTAATTATTGGAGCAGGACCAACAGGATTATTCACAGTTTTTGAAGCTGGTTTATTAAAATTAAAATGTCATTTAATTGATGCTTTACCGCAACCAGGCGGACAATGTTCTGAGATTTATCCGAAGAAACCTATTTATGATATTCCTGCATATCCAGAAATTTTAGCGGGCGATTTAACGCATAAATTATTAGAGCAAATTAAGCAATTTCAACCTGGTTTTACATTGGGTGAAAGAGCAGAAACGATTGATAAACAAGATGACGGAACGTTTATTGTTACAACAAATAAAGGAACAAAACATCATGCTAAAATTGTTGCAATTGCTGGTGGACTAGGTTCTTTTGAGCCAAGAAAACCGTTAATTCCAAATATTGCAGATTTTGAAGATAAAGGTGTTGAGTATATTATTAAAGAGCCAGAATTTTATCGCAATAAAAGAGTTGTAATTTCTGGAGGTGGAGATTCTGCTTTAGATTGGGCTGTTTTTTTATCTGATGTTGCATCAGAAGTAACTTTAATTCATAGAAGAAACGAATTTAGAGGCGCTTTAGATTCTGTTGAAAAAGTACAAGAATTAAAGAACCTTGGGAAAATTAGAATGATAACTCCCGCTGAAGTAAAAGGAATTCTAGGAACTGATAAAGTTACTGGAGTTGCCGTTGAGCAAGAAGGAAAAGACGCTTTTATTGTAGATACAGATCATTTTATTCCACTTTTTGGTTTATCTCCAAAATTAGGTCCAATTGCAGATTGGGGATTAGAAATAGAAAAAAACGCCATCAAAGTAAATAACGCCTTAGATTATCAAACAAATATCCCAGGAATTTATGCAATTGGCGATGTAAATACCTATCCAGGGAAATTAAAACTGATTTTATGCGGATTTCACGAAGCAACTTTAATGTGTCAAAGTGCGTATCAAAGAATCTTTCCAGATAAAAAATATGTAATGAAATATACAACAGTTGGTGGTGTAGAAGGTTTTGATGGTACAAAGAAAGAAGCGCCAAAGGCAGTTGTAAAAGCAATAAATTAATTATTTTATTGAAAGGTTTAAAATATATTTCCGACTTTCAATACTAAAAATTATTAGAAGCTTTTTCCAGCTTTCAGCACTCGCTTTTTTGCCAAAAAAGGCAAAAAGAGCTCAAACAAATGCTTCAATCTGGGCTAGGCTTTTTTACAAACGAATAGCTTTCTAATAATTAATTGATAATTTAAATTTTAAAAGACTTCACAGGTTTTTAAAACCTTTGAGGTCTAATCAACCAAATTCATTACTTTTGGCTTTGGAAAAAATGTAAAATGAGTATAGATATAAACATAAAAATTACGGACAGAAATGGAGTAACGCATGAGGTTGTTGCGCCAACAGACATGGCAATGAATCTTATGGAGGTTGTTCGTTCGTACGAATTAGCAGAAGAAGGAACTATTGGTATTTGTGGCGGTATGGCGATGTGTGCTTCTTGTCAGTGTTATGTAAATTCTGATCATAATTTACCGGAAATGACAGATGATGAAGATGCAATGTTAGCAGAAGCTTTTAATGTAAAAGACAATAGCAGATTGGGATGTCAAATACAAATGAAGCCGGAAATGGAAGGACTGGAAGTAACATTAGCTCCAGAAATGTAAAGCTAAAAATGAAAGAAGTAGAAGAAATAGTAGCTTTTAAAAATTACAGCATGTGTTTAAGAGATGCTGTTGGGGTTTTTACAAAAGAATTGATTAATAACTTATTTGATGTAAATCATTTGTCTGAAAGTGGTCCAAAAACAAAGGTTAAGTTTTTGAAAATTTTAGAAAGATTATCTGTTGAAAACGGAGAGGATTTGTGGAATAGTTTTGAAGATTCTTTTGTTACCATTAGAAAAAGGTTAGATTTAGATGCAATTGCCGCAGAAAAAAGTGATCCTGCAGCAAAAAGTTTAGAAGAAGTGTATTTAGCATATCCTGGTTTTTATGCCATTGCGGTTCATAGATTAAGTCACCAATTATTACAATTAGGAATTCCTGTGTTGCCAAGAGTTATGAGCGAATTTGCGCATAGCGTAACAGGTACAGATATTCATCCAGGAGCAGAAATTGGAGATTCATTTTTTATAGATCACGCAACCGGCATTGTAATTGGCGAAACCACAATTATAAAAAAGAATGTGCAAATTTTTCAGGGTGTTACGTTAGGCGGAATTCAAGTTAAAAAGAGTTTGGCGTCTACCAAAAGACATCCAACAATAGAAAATAACGTTATTATTTATGCAAACGCAACCATTTTAGGAGGCGATGTTGTAATTGGCGAAAACTCGGTTATTGGAGCAAATGTTTGTATTACAGAATCGATTCCAGAAAATTCGATTGTAACAGTGGAATCAGCAAATAATATAGTTCAAAAGAGAAAGTAAGATGAAAACGAAAAGTATCATAGATTTTATTGGAAACACACCTTTGGTAGAAACACAGAATATCTTTAAAAAGGATGGTGTAAAATTATTGTTGAAATTAGAAGGCAATAATCCTGGAGGAAGTGTAAAAGATAGAGCAGCCTATAATATGATTTCTGAAGCACTTAGAAAAAAAAATATTAAAAAAGGTGATACTTTAGTAGAGGCAACTAGTGGTAATACAGGTATTGCTTTGGCTTTAATGGCCAAGGTTTTAGGCGTGAATATGGTTTTGGTTATGCCAGAAAATTCTACCATAGAACGTGTAAAAACAATGCGTGCTTATGGCGCAAAAGTAATTCTAACTCCAAAAGAAGTAGGTATTGAGGGATCTAGAGATTACGCACTGAAGTTAAAATACAAAAAAGGATATTATCGTTTAAATCAGTTTGATAATACAGATAATTCAAAAGCGCATTATAAAACTACAGGGCCAGAAATCTGGAGAGATACAGAAGGGGAAGTTACTCATTTTGTGTGTACTATGGGGACAACAGGTACTATTATGGGAGTTTCAGACTATCTAAAAGAGCAAAATAAAGAGATAGTTATTGTAGGTGTTCAGCCAGAAGGAGATTCTAAAATTCCAGGAATTAGAAATTGGCCAGAAGAATATTTACCTGCTATTTTTAATAGAAAAAAAGTAGATCAGATTTTAGAAGTAAATGAAGCAGAAGCCAAAGCAATGACGCAAAGATTGGCAGAAGAAGAAGGGATTTTTGCAGGAATGAGCAGTGGAGGTTCTGTGGCAAGTGCTTTAAAAGTTGCACAAAGTTTAGACAAAGGTGTGGTAGTTGCAATTATTTGCGATAGAGGAGATCGTTATTTGTCATCAACTTTATTTGAAAAAGACTAAAAAAAACAAACATCCATTTTAAGCAGATGTTTGGATAAAAATATTTTATAAAGTATAATTCTACAAATAAAAAAATTATTCTTTTCTTTGTAGCTTAGTTCATAAACTTATTGATACGTTATCACGAAAGGCTGAGGGATTAGACCCGTTGAATCCTTGGCAACCTCTCAATTTTGAGAAAGGTGCTACATTCTACAAGTAATTCTAAATTAATTTTTAGTATTTCTTGAAAGATAACAGCGAAAAAATTACCTTTCCTGATGACATACTGATAAAAAATATCAAAAAATGTCGAATATATATAAAGCTTTACAAGAACGAATTTTGGTTTTAGATGGTGCCATGGGGACCATGCTACAAGCCTATAAATTTACAGAAGAAGATTTTAGAGGAGAACGCTTTAAAGACTATCCATCACCTTTGCAAGGTAATAACGATTTGTTATCAATTACGCAACCAGAAGCAATAAAAACCATTCATGGTAAATACTTTGAGGCGGGTGCAGATATTGTAGAAACCAATACTTTTTCTGGAACTACCATTGCAATGGCAGATTATCAAATGGAAGACTTGGTGTATGAACTAAATTACCAATCTGCAAAAATTGCAAAGGAAGTTGCTGACGAATTTACGGCTAAAGAACCTCATAAGCCGCGTTTTGTAGCGGGTTCAATGGGGCCAACAAACAGAACAGCAAGTATGTCTCCAGATGTAAATGACCCAGGTTATAGAGCTGTAACTTTTGATGAATTAAGAATTGCATATAAACAACAAGTAGAAGCGTTACTTGATGGTGGCGTAGATTTACTTTTAGTAGAAACGGTGTTTGATACTTTAAACGCCAAAGCAGCATTATTTGCTATTGAAGAAGTAAAAGACGAAAGAAATATTGATATTCCGATTATGCTTTCTGGTACAATTACGGATGCTTCAGGAAGAACACTTTCTGGTCAAACAGCAGAAGCATTTTTGATTTCGGTTTCTCATATTCCGCTTTTATCTGTTGGATTTAATTGTGCTTTAGGAGCCAATTTATTGCAGCCACATCTAGAAGCAATTGCCAATAAAACTGATTTTGCAATTTCTGCGCATCCAAATGCAGGATTGCCAAATGCTTTTGGAGAATATGATGAAACTCCAGAAGAAATGGGAGAGCAAATTGAAGAATATTTAAAGAAGGATTTGATAAATATTATTGGAGGCTGTTGTGGAACAAGCCCTAAGCACATCCAAATAATTGCAAATATTGCATCAAAATATAAACCGAGAGCTCATTCTGAATTTGTTTCAGAATCTCGTTAAAATGTTAGATAGAAGATGAAAGTGAAACAAACAAAATACATGAAATTGTCTGGTTTAGAGCCTTTGATTCTAAACGAAAACAGCAATTTTATAAATGTTGGAGAAAGAACAAATGTAGCAGGATCTCGTAAGTTTTTACGATTGATAAAAGAAGAAAGATTTGATGAGGCTTTAGATATTGCAAGACATCAAGTAGATGGTGGTGCACAAATTATAGATATAAATTTTGATGATGGTTTAATTGATGGAAAACAAGCAATGGTTCGTTTTCTAAATTTAATTGCAGCAGAGCCAGATATTTGTAGGGTCCCAATTATGATTGATAGCTCTAAGTGGGAAATCATTGAAGCGGGTCTAAAAGTTGTTCAAGGAAAATGTGTTGTGAATTCAATTTCTTTAAAAGAAGGAGAAGAAAAATTTATTTGGGAAGCAAAACAGATAAAAAGATACGGAGCAGCTGTAATTGTGATGGCTTTTGATGAAAAAGGACAAGCAGATAATTACGAACGAAGATTAGAAATAGCAAAACGTTCGTATGATATTTTGGTAAATGTTGTAAAATTTCCATCAGAAGATATTATTTTCGATTTAAATATATTTCCTGTTGCCACAGGAATGGATGAACACAAAAGAAATGCCATCGATTTTATTGAAGCCACACGTTGGGTTAGACAAAATCTAGAAAATGTTTCTGTAAGTGGCGGTGTAAGTAATGTGTCGTTTTCTTTTAGAGGAAATGATGGTGTTCGTGAAGCAATGCACTCTGTGTTTTTGTATCATGCAATTCAGGCGGGCATGAATATGGGAATTGTAAATCCGGCTTTATTAGAGATTTATGATGATATTCCTAAAGATTTATTAGAACGAGTAGAAGATGTAATTCTTGATAGAAGAGAAGATGCCACAGAACGATTATTAGATTTTGCAGAAACGGTAAAAGGCTCTAAAACAGAAAAAGGTGTTGATTTATTATGGAGAGAAAATTCGTTACAAGAACGTATTACACATGCTTTGGTAAAAGGAATTGACGCTTTTATTATTGAAGATGTAGAAACAGCAAGACAAGCATCAGAGAAAACGATCGAAGTTATAGAAGGTCATTTAATGATTGGTATGAATGTGGTTGGAGATTTATTTGGCGCGGGAAAAATGTTTTTGCCTCAAGTTGTAAAATCGGCTCGTGTAATGAAAAAAGCTGTAGGATATTTAAATCCGTTTATTGAAGCAGAAAAAGGAGATAAGCAAGAGCCCGTTGGTAAAATATTAATGGCTACTGTAAAAGGGGATGTGCATGATATTGGTAAAAATATTGTGAGTGTTGTTTTGGCTTGTAATAATTACGAAATTGTTGATTTAGGAGTGATGGTTCCGCCAGAAAAAATTATTCAAATGGCAATAAGCGAACGTGTAGACGCTATTGGATTGTCTGGTTTAATTACGCCTTCGTTAGATGAAATGGTCTATTTAGCCAAAGAAATGCAACGTCAAAACTTTGTGGTGCCGTTGTTAATTGGTGGTGCAACAACATCAAAAGCACATACCGCAGTAAAAATTGATACACAATATTCAAGTGCCGTTGTGCATGTAAATGATGCATCAAGAGCAGTAACTGTAGTTGGTGATTTGTTAAATAAGAAAACAAGTCATGAATATGTAGCTAAAATGAAAAAGGATTATGATGAATTTAGAACCAAGTTTTTAAAACGAGGTAAAGAAAAATCATATATTTCTATACAAGAAGCTCGAAGAAGAAAATATAAAATTGATTGGAATACAACCGAAATTGTAAAGCCTAAAGAATTAGGAATTCAGATTTTAGAGCAGCTAAGTTTAAAAGAATTAGTGCCTTTTATAGATTGGAGTCCGTTTTTTAGAAGTTGGGATTTGCATGGTAAATTTCCAAATATTCTTACGGATGAGGTTGTTGGTGAGCAAGCAACAATCATGTATACTGAAGCACAAGCAATGATTGAGCAAATTATTGCAAAACAACTGTTAAAGCCAAAAGCAATTTTTGGTTTGTTTGAAGCAAATGCTATAAATGATGATGATATTTCTATTCAGAAAAAAGGAAAAGAAATTGCCGTTTTTAGGACGTTACGTCAGCAATTAAGTAAACGAGAAGGAATACCCAATATAGCATTATCAGATTTTATTGCTCCGAAAGAAACCAATAAAACCGATTATATGGGTGCTTTTTGTGTGGCTATTTTTGGAGCACAAGAATTAGCAGATAGTTACAGAGCTAAAGAAGATGATTATAATGCAATTATGGCGCAAGCAATTGCAGACCGATTTGCAGAAGCGATGGCAGAATATTTGCACAAGCAAATAAGAATTAAACATTGGGGCTATGATACTGAAGAAACCTTAACGAATGACGATTTAATTAAGGAAACGTATAAAGGAATTAGACCAGCGCCAGGATATCCTGCATGTCCAGATCATTTAGAAAAAGAAACAATTTGGAGTTTATTGGATGTAGAAAATCAGATAGGAGTAAAGCTTACAGAAAGCATGGCAATGTGGCCAGCAGCAGCAGTTTCTGGCTATTATTTTGCAAATAAAGAAGCAAAATATTTTGGTTTGGGTAAAATTACGGATGATCAGGTTACCGATTATGCTATTAGAAAAGGAATTACAAAACAAAAAGCAAGAAAGTGGTTACACCCAGCACTTGCAGAAGAATAAAAGAGCCCATCTTAATCTTCCCAAAGGGAAGAAACACTCTTACGTGAGTTTGTTTGTGGAGATAGCGTAAAATATTCGCAACAGTTTTATTTATTTGGATAGATTAAAAGAACCTAATATAATATGGATTTTATAGAATTACATTTAGGCAGTTATATGATTTCTCATGGGTATGATAAACATAATAATGAGATTTTTAAGAGCATTGTTTCAGAGAAGTTTTCAAAGAAATTAATTGCAGTTTCAAGAATTAAATCGTTAAGCGAAAAATATATCTTAACAGATTATGTGGATGGAAGATGGATTTACTGGGAATATGAAGAAGATTTTGAAGAGGTAATACAATTATTAAAGAACCCATCTTAAGCTGCCGAAAGGGAAGAAACTCTCTTACGTGATTTTGTTTGTGGAGATAGCGTAAAATTTTCACAACAGTTCCCCTTTGGAGGAATTAAGGAGGCTTTGCGTTAGCGATTGAAACGGCATCCTTTTTGCTTTTTTCGGCAAAAAGATATAGTGTAAAGCGCGACCCTTGTGGTAACGCCCAAAAATAAAATATAATAAAAATACAAAATACCCGCAACAGATTTCTTCTTTTAGAGGGATTAAGGGAGGCTTATGAAAGTTACAGATCATATTAAAAATGCAAACGGAAAAACATTATTTTCATTTGAAGTAATTCCGCCACAAAAAGGGAAAAACATTCAAGATTTATATAATAATATAGATCCTTTGATGGAATTTAATCCGCCTTTTATAGACGTTACCACATCGAGAGAAGAGTATGTGTATGTTGATAAAGGAAACGGACTTTTAGACAAAAGAATTACGAGAATGCGCCCAGGAACTGTAGGGATTTGCGCATCTATTATGCATAAATATAAGGTAGATGCCATTCCGCATTTATTGTGTGGAGGCTTTACCAAAGAAGAAACAGAGTATGTTTTGGTAGATTGCCATTATTTAGGATTAGATAATGTGATGGCTTTGCGCGGTGATTCTATGAAAGATGAACCTTATTTTAAAGCAACAAAAGGAGGAAATGCATTTGCAACAGAATTGGTACAACAAATTGCAGATTTAAATAAAGGGCAATATTTACATGATGATGTAAATGTAGAGCATCACTCAGATTTTTGTATAGGAGTTGCCGGGTATCCAGAAAAACACATGGAAGCACCCTCATTATTGTCTGATTTAAGAAGATTAAAAGAAAAAGTAGATGCTGGCGCAGATTATGTGGTTACTCAGATGTTTTTTGATAATCATAAATACTTTGAGTTTGTAAAAGCAGCCAAAGAAATGGGAATAAATGTGCCAATAATTCCGGGGATAAAACCCTTAGCAGTGCAAAGACATTTGCAAATTTTACCTCAGGTTTTTAAGATTGATTTGCCACAAGATTTAATAGACGCCGTAGACAGTTGTAAAGACAATAAAGCGGTAAGGCAAGTTGGTATAGAGTTTGCCATACAACAATCTAAAGAATTATTAGCTGCAGGAGTGCCAGTTTTACACTATTATTCTATGGGTAAAAGCGATAATATTCAGGCAATAGCATCAGAGTTGTTTTAATTTTAATTTTTTTACTTACTAAAACAATACCGTTAAAATTAAGAAGTCATCAGAAATCATCGCTAAAAAGCTGTTTTTCTGATGATTTTTTAGTTGCTAACATAAATACTTTTGATAGATAAATAGTAAAAAGTAATTTTTAAAAAATATTGAAGCAAATAAAATGATTACTTTTGTTCTAGATAATAAAGAAAATAATTTTAAAATATAAATAAAATGGCATTAGAAATTACAGACGCAAACTTTGACGAACTAGTATTAAAATCAGACAAACCAGTATTAGTAGATTTTTGGGCTGCTTGGTGTGGACCTTGTAGAATGGTTGGACCAATTGTTGATGAAATTCATGCAGAATACGAAGGTAAAGCGATTGTTGGTAAAGTTGATGTAGACGCAAATCAAGAATTTGCAGCAAAATACGGAGTTAGAAATATACCAACTGTTTTAATTTTTAAGAATGGAGAAGTAGTAGATAAACAAGTAGGTGTTGCGCCTAAAAATGTGTATACAGGTAAAATTGATGCTGCTTTATAGTAGTTTAAAAACATATATATATTTAAAAAGGTTTGGCTAACGTCAAACCTTTTTTTATTTTGGTAATATGATAAACGTATCAGAAATTCAGTCATCAGAAATAAAAAACCTAGAGTTACTTGCCAAACAAGTTGTAGAAGGTTTTATAACAGGTATGCATAAAAGTCCGTTTCACGGATTTTCTGTAGAATTTTCTGAACACAAACTCTATAATAATGGCGAAAGTACCCGCCATATAGATTGGAAGCTTTTTGCAAAAACCGAAAAACTCTATATTAAAAAATACGAAGAAGAAACCAATTTAAGATGTCATATTATAATTGATAATTCGGCTTCGATGCATTATCCGGTGGTAAAAAAGCAATCTTTAGATCATTTAAATAAAATTGGATTTTCTGTGGTTGCTGCTGCATCTTTAATGGAAATCTTAAAAAGACAACGAGATGCTGTAGGATTAAGTATTTATTCTGATTCGTATGAATATTATGCTCCAGAAAAAGGAAGCGAACGTCACAGAAAAATGTTACTGCACCAATTAGAGCAATTGTTGGTCTCAGATTCTAAAAAAAGTACAGAGACGTATAAATATTTGCATGAAATTGCAGAAAAGATGCACAGACGCTCTTTAATTTTTTTATTTACGGACATGTTTCAGACAAATAAAGACCAAGAATCACTATTTGAAGCTTTGCGACATCTAAAATATAACAAACATGAGGTTATTTTGTTTCATACTTATGATGGAAAAACAGAGTTTGACTTTAATTTTGATAATTCTCCAAAAAAATTTATTGATGTTGAAACGGGTGAGGAAATAAATATTTATGCTGAAAATATTAAAGAAAAATATAAAATCCTTATCGATAAATTCTTTAAAGAATTGAAAAATAAATGCTTACAATATAAAGTTGATTATGTTCCAGTAAATGTTCATTCGGGGTTTCATCAGGTACTTTCTAGCTATTTAATTAGCAGAAAAAATATTTTGTAAATTTTTTACTTTTTTCTTTGTGTAATTCAAAAACAGTGTTATATTTGCCACCGCTAACAGCAACGGTTTGGTAGTTCAGTTGGTTAGAATACCTGCCTGTCACGCAGGGGGTCGCGGGTTCGAGTCCCGTCCAGACCGCAAAGAGTCCTGATAATCATTTGATTATCAGGGCTTTTTACTTTTTACCAACCTTAGTATCCCCACACTATCCCCACAATATTTTTATTATTTTTATATGAAAATGAAAAAAAAATACACAATTATTTATTTAATGATTGTGAATGAGAAAGTTATATGATTTTTTGAGAAAAAGGGAAAGTATAATAACTTTTTTCAATTTATTCTTTTCTAAGAGTTTCTTAATTGAATACTTGTTAAAATTGAAATTAAAAACTTTTAAAGACTAAAAAAAAACCGTTACAAATTAATGCAACGGTTTAAAATATTTATTTAGTTCTAAATTACTAAGCCACCGTACCAGAACTTAAATAAATACTATTTGATACTACTTTACCATCTTCAGAAACAAATGCCATAAATAGCTCTATTGTATCTCCTGTGTATGATGTTGGTAAAGATAATATTTGAGTAGTTGCACTTCTTTGCGCTCCATCTAAAATATAAATTGATTCTTTTTTTGATGGATTGTAAGCTAATACCATTGATTTATCAGTAGTATTTGCATTTCCGTCTGCTGAATTATCATCCCAATCAAAAGTTACTTGATTTGCAGTTGTTAGATCTACACTTCCATTCAATGGAGTTGATAAATTTCCTTTGCTCAATAGAGCTAATGAATAATCAACTGTAAAGTTTGGTGCAGTTCCTGTAATTGCGTTGTTTAAAACGTTTGACATTGCCGAATTAAACGCTGTTTTTTT
>TARA_R110002167_G_scaffold15695_2_pt1 | contig 25950 bp, 36 predicted proteins | sample TARA_R110002167 | Tara Oceans TARA_R110002167 (sample SAMEA4398238) | marine metagenome | biome: Polar Biome; feature: [MES] marine water layer (ENVO:01000295) within the mesopelagic zone...; material: water (ENVO:00002006), including particulate matter (ENVO:01000060) such as......
GGCAGCGTTTACGCCTATCCGTATCGTATGCCAAAACACGCTGAATGCTTCCTTACGCAGTATGACCAATGTAGTCCGTATTAAACATACTTCGGGAGCGAAACAGCGCATTGAGAACGCTCACAAGATTATGGGACTTGCCAACACCTTGAGCAACCAGTTAGAGGGCATTTTCAACGAGTGGTCAAAAGTAAAGGTAACCGACCGAGAAGTCAGAAAACTGATACAGTTGGCACTTTGCCCGAACAAGGAAACCCTTGACCTTATCAAAAAAGGTGCTGAAGATGAAGTTTCCACCGTGTTCAAAAATGTGGTCGATGATGCTTTCAGCTATGCGATGATAAGCGACACCCAACAAATGGACACTACAAAAGGCACATTGTTCGGGGCTTACAACGCTGTTACAGGCTACTATCAAAACGTAAGAAATTACAAAAATGACGAAGCCAAATTGCAGAGCATTGTATTGGGCGGTACTGCCCAACTCAAATCACAGAAAGCATTTGACCTGTGTAACGCTTTTGCGTTGGACGGTGCGGACATCCTAAACCTTAATTAAATAACAACAGGCTACCGCCTTAATCGGTGGTAGCCTACTATAAAATAAGTGATATGAAAGCGACAACGATAGAAGAAGCAAAAAGTATGGCGAAAGCCAAGAGCTTTGAAAAGAAGCACAAGGACGAAACCATACACATTATTTACTGCAATCGTACAGAGTATTTCTATATAGACACGAACGGTTTGATACGTCTTTGGGAGCAGTCATTCGGCTATTATGTAAATGGCGTTTACACCGCTGAAAAATCAAATTCATAAACCTTAAACAATAAACAATTATGGCAAATTGGTGCAACAATACGGTTGTTTTCGAGGGGAAACCCGAAGCAATCGAACAGATACAACAGCTATTCAATTCAATGGCTGAAAAACAACGGACAGAAAATTGCGGACAACTGCCCGACTTTGTAGCGGACGGTAACGGTGGCTATTTCTTCGACATCTACCAAGATGATTATACTACAGGCATATTTCAGTACGAAACAAAGTGGTCGCCCAATATTGAAGTGGTACAGGCGATAGCGAAACACTATAATGTGGACTTTGTACAGGACTATGAGGAATCGGGCAACTGTGTATATGGCAGGACAACATTTGCTGACAAGCTACTCACGGATATTTATTTGGAGTACGAAGATTTTGAACGGTTCGAATTTGATGAAGAAACGGACACCTACCATTTTGAGGGCAAGGAATATGACAGCAAGTACGAAATACTGGAAACCCTATTGGAACGGAAAATAGCCAATCATCAACCTTAAAAGCAGAAGCAATGGAAACAAAAGCAATAGCCACCAAGTTTGTCCGCCACGATGTTCCCGAGTTGAACACCCTGCAAAATGCAAAGGTCTATTTGTTAAGGGAAAAACTGAACAAGGGCGAAAAGATGAACCGAGCCGAAAAGAACTGGCTTGCAGAAGCCGTAAACCGTAATGCCTTTTTCAAAAGAGCCGTTCCCTTGCAGGGTTATCGGTTTGGTTTTGAAGATGTATTGAAAACCTATGTGGTAAAGCAGTACGGCAGTTGGCAGGAATATAACGCCCCCGACAAAACAAGCCTTAAAAGCATTGTTTACGGCAGGATTGACCAAATAGCGGAAATCAGTAAATGACAATTTAAAGCAAATGAAAATAACAGATTTGAACGGTTGCGAAATAGAAGTAACCGACCCAAAAGAAGCCATCAAAATAGCCAAACGGAATACAGAATATAGTCACGAGGACAAAAGTTTTTCCGAGTTTGACAAAAGGCAAAAAGCCTATTGGACGGACATACACGAGAAACTTACGGCAATCAAAAATGAACAGATAACAATTAAAATTTCAGAACAATGAATACAAATTTTTTCAATCAGATACAGCAGTTGGACTTTACAGGAGTATTGCAACTGAACATTTCCAAAGGAGCAGAAAATAACCTTATCGTATCGGTATTGCTCCATAACGAACAATGTGGGGACAATGCCAAAAACCTCATTCCCCCATTGACCTTTAACGCTACGCCACAGGAATTTGACGAGGGATTTTTTCAGCAGATAACCACGCCAATTCAAAAGGTTTCGGGCTTAATGGTGGATATGGAAGAATTCCTAAAACAATTGGAAGAAGCCAAAAAGCAATCGGCAATCGAGAAAGATAAAGCCGAGAAAGCCAAAAAGGAAAAGGAAGCCAAAGACAAGAAGTACAAAGACAATATGGCAAAAGTGGACGAACTGGAGAAAGAGGGCAAATTCCGTGAAGCGTGGATAAAAGTTCCCGACATAGCGGACTATTCCGAAAAAGCGGACGAGATACGCAAACGCAAAACATCACTATCCGACAAGTTCGCCTCTCCAAGCCTTTTCGGAACAATGGAAGAAGCAACGCCCGAACCACCACAAGCGGAAGAAGTCACAGCCGATTGCCCGACAGGCACAACGGACGAAGAAGAAAACGAGTATTAACGATTAAAAAACGAACATTATGTTATTAGCAACGCCATTAGAACGAGTATTTATACTCAAAGATAAAGGACAGGATATAAGGCTGACCGACCCCGAACCACGTTGGAGCGTGGAAGCCGTAATGAATTATTACGCCAATATGTACCCGATACTCACAACGGCAAAAACATCTGCCCCACAAATCAAGGACGATGCGGTAGAATACCGATTTGAGAGCGTAATGGGTACAAAAGGTTGAACCAAAATTTTAAAACGATGAACTATGCAACGCAACATCATATCGGGAACTATCAGCATACCCGAACAGAAACGGCAACGGCAATTGCACCGACAGTTGGGCGAGTTCGCCAATTGGATGCAAAGACCAAAAGACGCAAGACAAGTACAAAAAGACCAACAGAAATCCGTACCCGTAGCAATGCTACCAATGGTATTCTAAAGTGTACGTTTCTGCCTAAACTGAAAACGGCACAATCCGTACAGGGTTGTAAGGAAAAAGCAAAAACGGAGCGGGATTTTCACCAATCCCTTTCCCAACTTGCCGAACATTATCACATTGAGCCGATGCAGACCCAAAATTTTGGTTTCCCTTACAATATCGCATTGGGTATGTGGGATATGGAAACCAAAGTAAAACGCACCCATATAAATTGGGATGGTTTTCAATTGGTACAGGACAGTAAGAACACTTTTTTGAAAAGTGAGGAACGGTACGACACAGGCACAACCCTGTATTACATTCCTGTTGTGCCACTCTTTAAAATGCTCAAAGACCCGAAACGGAAGAAGTCGGCACAGTTGCTTATTTCGGTTTGCAGTTATTTGTACCATATCGCTGATATTCCGTATTACAGGCAGGAAGACAGCTATTTGTATTGGTTGTACGAAATGCACAAAGATTGGGTAGAACAGGACGAGGAAACGGACGCAACCGAAACCTACAAAAGTGAGTTGAGAAATGCCGAATATTTAGGCGAGAGAATGGAACAGAAGTTATTTAACCGTAATAACCTAACGTGTTTTGAACAGCGTTTAAGCCGATTTAAAAGCCGTGATATGTTCGACAAGGAATGTTGGCAAACCGCTTGCGATGCCTTTGCCCTTTATACGGAATATCCCGAAGCAAGCATTTTCAGAAATGCACCAATGCCCGAACAAGACCCTGATAAGGATGATGATTACGATAACGAAATCATTGGAATGGAAAAGTACATTTCCTTTATCGCAGACACCAAAGGTTGGCTTTATGAAAGCCTTACGGACAGTATCAACAACGAATTCAATGAATACGGAACAATGGAAGAACCTACCATTTACAAAGCCTTTGACGGCAGTAACATAGCACAGTCAAACCTTGATTTTGAAAACCGCCTGTTTGTATTACTGGACGACTTATGTAGCCTATTGTACAACTATAAAACAACAGAAAAATGAACGATATAACCCAAAATTTCGGAACACTTTATTATCCAAAATCCGCTTTGGTTTTTTACGAAACCGCAGGAACGGAAACCGATATGTACGTGGAGCATTTCGATATGGATAGCAACGGCAATCCTATCAACGCCCACCCATTGACCGTAAAGGAAGCCAAGCTATTGGCTAAATCTTTACAGACCGATGAAGAAAAAAGCAAAGCCTTTTTAAAGCCAAAGGGAATTTTACCGACCAATATCTTGCACTTCAATCCGAGCAATGATAAAGGTTCAGTACTATGGTACACCAAAGCACAGCAAAGACAAATGTACTTTGTGGACAGTTTGGGCATACCCAACGGAACGGCACAAGTACCGTCAATGCTTTGGTTAGCCAACAAAAACAGCCTTGCCGTATTTGCTTTGGCAAGTAACAGAAGACCTACCGAAAAAACTCCATTGTATTACGCACCGTTCTTCAACATCTATGAAAAGGGCAATGTGTGTATGGGAACGGTAAGCGTTGATATTAAAAATTCGGCTTCGGCAGAAGAATTTATACAGGCGTGGGAGCATTATTTTTTCAACTCCTATTTCAGTCATTCCCTATGTGGAAACTTGACAAAAAAGAACATTGTAAGCCTTTGGAAAGACCTTATCGGCACGGATAAACCCTTTCCTAAAGAAGTATTGAAAAAGAACAACAAAACCCTTAAAAATCTATTGTGATGGAAACGACAAAAACAGCAGTTCATTTTACGGATAATTATTTGCTCAACCCGACCAATCCCATTTCGGTAAACCTTATCGGGGCAGGTGGCACAGGCTCAAAGGTATTGACCGCTTTAATGGAAATCAACGAAAGTTTAATCGCATTGGGACACGCAGGGTTGCAGGTACGTTTGTGGGATGATGACATTATAACAACAGCCAATTTGGGCAGACAGCGATTTTTTGAATGTGAAACAGGATTGTACAAATCCGTAGCCTTGATAAACCGTATCAATCGCTGTATCGGTACAAACTGGAAAGCCGAAACACGGAAATTTGAAAAGGACAAGTTTGGCAGACCGTCCGAAAATGCAAGGGCAATCATTACCATTACCTGCGTGGATAATGTACAGGCAAGGTTTGGCGTTGCCGAAATACTGAAAGAAGCAAGCTACCGCAGACATTATCACGATGAACCGAAATATTGGCTGGACTTTGGCAACAGCAAACACACAGGACAGGTTATGCTATCCACTATCGGAGCGATAAAACAGCCCAATTCCGAGAAATACGAAACGGTGGCAAGCCTTCCATTTGTTACCGAAGAATTTGGCGAATTGCTGAAGCAATCGGAACAGAACGACAACACGCCAAGTTGCAGTTTAGCCGAAGCATTGGAACATCAGGATTTGTTTATCAATTCATCATTGACACAAATGGGTTGCTCCTTATTGTGGAACTTGTTTCGCAGGGGAATGACCGAGTATAAAGGATTTTTTCACAACCTGAAAGACTTCCGTACCCACCCGATAAAAGTCGCCTGACCCGAAAATCGGGCGGCAAAAAGACACTCCCTTCCGGTGGTCGGGGCAGTCTTTTTGCATACAATAGGTACAACCCCTTTGCTAAAATGTACCGCTACACATTTCCCTTTCTTCTCCATTTTACCAAACAGGTTGTGCTTTTTTGCGTGGGATATTCACTATCCCGTTTGTTGTTTTAGGGGGGGTACTTTCTTTCGTGAGTTCAGCGGAAAAGAAAGTAACAAAGAAACCTACGATTTCGGAAACTGCTTAAAATACTCTTGGGCTATTTCACTTACACCGGGACTGAAATATAGTTTGCCATCGGATATTATTTTTATGGCACTGAATAGTTCTTCAGGGTCAGCCCCTTTTAGTATATACCCTTTTGCTCCGCAATTAAGCATCTTTACCACTTCCTTTACGCCATCGTTCACACTAAAAGCCAGGATTTTGGTTTGAGGGTATTTTTCCAGCAATGCTCTTGTGGTTTCAAATCCATCCATTTCCGGCATATTGACGTCAACCACCATCACATCGGGAACAATTTCGCTTTGCTCCATTTTTTCCATTGCGACCCTGCCGTTCTCTGCTTCAAACACGATTTCAAAACCGTCGCTCACCAAATAATCACAGATGCCCTTTCTTAGCATATCGTGGTCGTCTATCATCGCCACCCTAATTGTTTGTACTTTATTCATTTTCGTTTGTTTCGTTTGATAAGGTTTAAGAATCCATAAGAAGATTTGGATAAATTAGCTGTTCTATCATCATAAGGTATGCCATCATTAACCGATATGTCCCTGATTTTAAAGCGTTCAAGCCATTCTTTAAAAGGTGCTACTTCGAGAGGTTTAAAGCGCACTATCTCCCCGTTTTTGAGGGATATGATGAAGACATCTATGCAGAATGTGAAAGCTGATAGCTGCGATGCAGGATAGTCAAAATCGGGATAAAACGCAGGTTCTTTTTCCATAATCTCAATGTTTTAAGAAGTGGAGCCCTGCACAAAAAGAAGCGCAGGCAACTACACTTAGACACATTGAGGCACTGGTATACCCGACAACGAATAAGCGAGCGCCCACGCCTATAACGTGAGCGTTCTTACTTATCTGTCCCGTTGTCTTAAAAATTACCAGTTTTCAATGTGGGACCTAAAGCAAAAACACTTTAAGTATTTCTATATTTTCACCAACAAAGATACTAAACTGATTTTGATAGAAATGCAACCAAAGTAAATTAATTGCAATCAATGCGTTTTATTGGCAATATAATTCTGTTCCAGTACAGTCAGAATATCGCTTTCTTTGTAGATAATCTTACCGCCTATCTGTATATACGGCAGGATGTTGTCATCACGGTACTGCTGTAAAGTGCGTTTGCTGATATGGAGCAGCTTGCACACATCTTCGCCCGAAAGATAAATCTCCCCATTCATTACGGGACGGTAGTTTTTCAATATGCTTTCAATACGGCTTCTTAGCTTTGCAATCATTTCCTGATGTGCAATGATTTCGTCATTGTCATTCGTGAATAAATCCATTTTCGGCAGTATTGTACGGCTGTCCGGCTTCGAGCAAAGCCTGCACATCCGAGCGTTTGTAATAATTCTTGCGGTTCAGTCTGGAATAAGGCAATAAGCCCTTGTCTTTATAGGTCTGCAAAGTCCGCTTGGTAATGTTCATCATCAGGCACACTTCCTGGTTATCGAGCCATTGCTCTTCTCTGAAAATGGGGGTGTATTTCTGTGTAGCATTTTCGGTCAGTTCCAAAAGTGCTTTCAGCTCATTTTTCATCCCCTCCAGTGCGGACTTTTGTATTGCGATTACTTCCATTGTTTGCTCAATTTTGCTATGGAAGTCGAATTTATAAAGGTTGATTACAGCGTTTAGAAATGTGGTATGGATTGGCGTTGAAAGGCAGTGTTTGGCGGTTTACCGCACTGTGTAAATAAAAAATCGGATAACCTTTTGGGCTATCCGATTTTGCTTTGAAAACAGTACGTTTTAATAATTACCTGTGTTGAGTAGGCAGTTCAGTTTTTACTTCAGGCTGCTGTTGCTCCTTTTTCTCACGGGAATAAACCCAAAGCGATAACAGACCGAAAATAATCAGTGCGTAAGCTATCCATTTGCCGACCCTTTCAATAAACTTAATGAAAACCGAACTTTCATAAGATGAGAACCCCTCTGCTCCCATAGGGCTGCGCCTGTAAAACTTTCTGCGGTTAATCCAGTAACGAAGTCCCAAGCCTGCAACCAAAAATATTATAGCTATAACCAATGATGAAACCATATCCTCACATTTTTTATTTCACGAGTATAAATTTAAGAAATTATTTGTCTGTCAAGGCTTTGAATTACTCTTTGACAAATTCACCTGCCGTCAGCTCTTCACCAAAATGATGTACAATCTCGTTAAAAAAGTAATCCTGTTGAACTTTATTAAAAGCCGATGTAGCATCAGAAATTACATAGGTATTGTAACCCTTTTCGTGTGCGTCCCTAAAGGTGCTTTCCACGCAAACGTGGGTGGCATAACCCACCAGGTAGATATTTTCAATTTTGTTGTTCCGCAGATACACATCCAAATTTGAGCCTGTAAATCCGCTTGCACCAACCCGTCCGGTAACAACAAATTCGCCCGCAATGGGCTTTACCGTTTCATAAAATTGCGAACCAAACTCGTTTATCGGGAAAGTTCCTGCGTTTGGTATGGCTTTCCGCAGACCACTTTTGCCATTGGACAATTCAGGATAACCTTTTTCAAAACGTAATCCAACGTGAATAACCTCGATGTTGTTTTTTCTTGCGTACGCCAATGCTTTTTCGATGTTAGCAATTGAATTGTGCATCATTTCCTTGTCCTCTACCAAAGCCTTGTACAGCTTCCCGTTTTGGTGCATCCACTCGTTTTGCGTTTCGATAAGGATTAGGGCTGATTTTTCTTGCTCTTGTGCGTTGATTTTATTGGTCATCATCAGAAATATTAAGATTAAAAAAAGTAAGTGTTTCATTTTCTGTTTGTTTTTAATTGTCATTAATTGTAAATAATCTACAATTTCAAAATAAGGGCTATTATTTTATATTTGCAACAATAGTTGTAAATAAGTTACAATATTGGATGTGTGTTTTTTAAACCCGGTGCAATCTGGATAGCAGGAAATTGAAGCCACCGTGGAGCCGTTCAACGAACAATTTGAAGAGGCGCACATCCGATAGAACATTTATATTTTAAATCTATGACAGCAAAGAGAATTATAGGTATTATAGCTTTGGTCGCCATTGGCGGTATCGGGCTGTTTATTTTCTTCCTGTATGCTACGATTAAAACAAAATCTACCAACATCGACACATACGAGCCATTCAAAGAATGGGTAGGAAAGACCGTGACATTGGATAAAGAAACGGTGGCGTTCGAGGAAAAGGTAAGGATGACCCCGAACAGTAAATATCCCTATATGCTCTTGGACAGTCTTCACCCCGATTGGGAATATGTATGGAACCAGGAGAAGAGAGGCACTGTAACCCGGATTAAAACATTTCCGACAGGAACAAAGCTGATGCTTGAAAAAGCCATCCAATACACCAACGGTGTATCCGGCTCTTCCTATCCCACTATATTTGGTACGATAAAGGATGGCAAAAACGAATATAAGGTAGGCTATCCGTGGGGAGAGATAAATGTCAGCAGGGATTTCAAGGGAATCGCAGAAAGCTGGCGGTTCCACCGGGCACCGTGGCAGACAGCGGAGGATACCACGTATTATGCCTTGCCCCGAGCAAAATGGTGGTAGCAGTATTTGCGCAACAAAGCCCTTAATTTTATATTTGCAACATAGATTGAAAATAATTTACAAAATGAAAAATATGCTGAAATTCAAAATATTCCTGTTAGGGGCATTAGCCCTTATCATTACCGCTTGTTCCCGTGATGACGATAACCCAACGCCCGGAGAAGCACAAACCGATGTATATGTCGTCGGAAACGGAACAAAAGAGATAGACGGTATCACACGGTACAATGTAAAACTATGGAAAAACGGTGTCGTTCAAAATATCACGGATTATCCTGACAATGCAAAAGCAAACTCCGTTTTTGTATCGGGTAACGATGTATATATCGCAGGGGATGAACCCGGAAACGGCAATTTCATTGCCAAGTTGTGGAAGAATGGTGTCGGCCAAAACCTGACCGACGGAAATCTCCCTGCGAGGGCCAATGCTGTTTTTGTGTCGGGCAATGATGTATATGTAGCGGGGCGTGGAGATAATGAGGATGGCTTGATGGTTGCCAGACTATGGAAAAACGGTGTCGAGCAACAGCTTACCACCACCAATACGGGCAGTTCGGAGGCTCATTCTGTTTTTGTATCCGGAAGCGATGTCTATGTCGCAGGATACGAAAGGCAGACAGGTGTAAAGACGGCTATGGTCTGGAAAAACGGCGTACCCCAAAACCTGACAGGCGATACAGATGCAGAGGCTTATTCGGTTTTTATATCCGGTAATGATGTCTATGTAGCAGGAAAAGGATTTCATCAAACAGCGGATGTTGCCAAGTTATGGAAAAACGGCGTGGTACAGAACCTGACCGACGGCACGTATGAAGCACAAGCCCAGTCGATTTTCGTGTCGGGCAACGATGTCTATGTGACGGGCGGGGAAGAAAACGCCGGTTTAAAGCAAGAAGCAAGACTGTGGAAAAATGGTGTCCTGCAACCGCTCACTATCAATAGTTCCACCAACACGTATGGTCTTTCCGTAGCCGTATCGGGCGATGAGGTGTATATTGCCGGAGCGGAATACGGAGATGGCGCCGACATTCCGAAATTATGGAAAAACGGTACCCCGCAGGAACTTGATGCCACGGAAGAAGCGATGGCGTATTCGGTATATGTAGTCCAAAGATAAAAACGCAGCAATGGCAAAGAAAAAAACGGATAATGATTTGTCCTTTGACTTCGACTTTCTGGACAAACTGGTGGTCGGTATCGGCGAAGTTTCTCAAATTACAGGCATTCCTACGAGGCAAATACGCTATTGGGAAGACAAGGGCATCATCAAGAGCCTGACAGAAAAAGAGGGCAAAAACAGGCGGTACGATTACAAAAACATCAAGAAAATGCTCCTTGTGAAAGAATTGCTGGACGAGGGCTATACTTTGGACGCTTCTGCTGAAAAGGTCAAAAAGCGTTTGGAAATGGTTGAAGAAACATTAAACAAATTAAAGAAGAAATAGAAAACGGCTTACTCCAAAAGGCAAGCCGTTTTTCACAAGTTGAAATACTGCTTTAATCGCTGCTGTTAAACTGAAAACTTATCTGCTTTTCATTTCCGAAGCTGTCCGAAATCCAAACATCAAAGGACTGCGATACGGCAGATGTAGAAGTGTAATACAACCTGAACTGCTCCGTTGGCAATGGGTACAAATCGTTTGGCAGGTACGGCGGTTCATCGTAATATTGTAACGTTCCCTGACCATCAAACTGGAAATAGCGGAGAAAATACCGCGTATTGCTGTAATTGCCTGTACGCTGTATGGTAATGCGTATTTCTACCGTCTGTCCGTTGGCAACCTCTTTAGGCACAGGCATTACATTGACCTCGAAAGGAAAATTGTTCTGTATTTCGAGTTCATCATCTTTGCTGCAAGATACCAGCGTAACCGAAGCTGTGAGGATTGCCAGCAATACATATAATGGCAGTAGCCCTGTTCTGAATTTATTGAATAATGCTATCATCGTTTTTTACGTTTTAAAAGTTAAACCTTAATCCCACACCTACCGACGGTCGGAACTGCTGCAAATCCGTACCCCAAAGCACTTTTGTACGCCCTTGCAGGAGGAATACCAAGCGGTCTGACAGGTACGTTTCAAAAGTGAGGCGACCGCCTGCTCCGTAGATAAAATTATCTTCGCTCAATATCTTTGCACCGTCGTACAACATCGCTTCGCCACGGTTGATGCTTTCGTAACCAACCACGCCCGTTACGGCGAAATTCAGCGTAATATTCTTTCGGGCATCGCCCAACAAAAAGAAGCTGTAACCGCCCTCTGCCGAATAGGTTTCCTGCGGTATGCGTAGGTCTTTGTAATCGTGGTACTGGTGGGTATATTCCAACGCCCAAAGCTGATAGTTACCGTTCTTGCCGTTTACGGTCATTGCTGCGCTGATATAATAATCATTGCCAATCTTATCATTGGATAGTACGCCTGTACTTATTTCCAACCCTTTCTGTTTAGGCAGCATTCGTTGTGCCTGTGTCGCTGTGATGCCCATTAAAACAAGCATCACGGTATAGATATACTTTTTCATTTTCTTGCTATTGCTTTAAAGGGTTATTAAAATTTCAGGTGCATATCGTCAATCAAACGAGCTTTGACTAAATCGGAATTTTCCACCTGCATCGTTTGATGCCTGCCGCCGTTCTTCTCGAAAATCTCAATCAGCAGTATCTTGTCATCGGCAATCGTGAATTGGTCTAACAGGAATACGTTTTGCTCAACTGTTTTGCCACCGATTTCGTCCAGTGGCTTGTACGTCCTAAGCGGTATCAAAGGATGTTCTTGCACCACGGTACGTTTGGCTACTTTCTTATCCACCACTTTGAAATTGATAAAATCAATCTGGAAAGGCACGTTGGTACGGTTTCTCAATTCCGTATGGAAATAGTATTTGTCGTTGTGGATGTAAATGCCTTTGAGGATAAACTGGATGCCGAAACTCTTAGCCCCGATATGCTTTACAATGCGCTTGTCTTTTTTGTAAATGGTTTCCATTAACAATCCTGCCAGCGATGGAGAACTGTTACCCAATTCCTCAAAAAGCACATCATTACCGTTGGCTTTATCCACTGCCTTTTGCATTGTGAGCAGGTCATAGCTCAATGCCTCCGGATAGGAACTGTAATACACGTTGAAGCTGTAAAAACGTCCATCATTAGTAATGACCGAAAAATTGGTTTCCGACTCAAAATCCCTTACCGCTGCTTTTACACGCAATACGTTTTCCGCATCTTCCGCTTTTCCCGCTATCAGATATTCGCTACCTAAATCCACGTATCGAATAGCGGTTGGGAAAATCAAATGCGAAGTTTTATCGTAGGTAACTTCCATTTTGTAGGGTTCTATCTTGCCCAATGCAAGCGGTGTTCTTGCATCCTGTGCAAAAGAGGTTACGGCAAAGCCGATAGTCAGGGCAAATGCCCAAAAGGTTTTAAAAAGATTTTTCATTATTAAATTTATTTGAGTTTAACATTATTGTTTTGATACCAAGAAGACCTGATAACCCGCTTTGAGTGCAACCTTTGGGGTTCGCACTTTTTTGGCGAAATAGCCCGAAATACCCTGTACCACGCCACGGCTTAAATCGGCAGCGACCTGTTGTCCGGCATTTTGTGTCAGCATCACACTTGTGCCTCCGGTTTGGCTCATATTGCCCGCCATTTCGGTAAGGGCGTTCATTTCCGGTGAATACGGAACGTACAAGCCCTGCTGTCCATCCAAATCGTAAATGGTAATGTCTACGGGAATGATATTGCCCTCCAGTTCTATTGAAGTAACTTTTAGCTGTAAACGTCCACCTTGAAATTTGGCATTTGCCGTTACAATCGTTCCCTGTGGGATGGTACGCTGCGGGGTTCGCGCTGGCTCTAATAAACGAAGCCTTACGCCCGTTTCGCCAACAACCGTTTGGGCTTCGTGTACACAGGCTTTGATGCTGTTTTTAGGCTGTACCATTTGCTCGGTAGCACCTGCGGTATAAAATCCTCTGTTTCGGGTTTCGCTCCAATTTGCCAAAAATTCACCATCCGTAGGCTCACGGTACAGGGCTGATACAATGTTCTTTCTTGTGGGCGTGAACGCTACAAAATGCTCTTTTTGGTTAGCACCAGCAGTTGCACCATTGGCGGGAGCAGCATTTCCGGTATTGGCATTTTGCGGCAAATACTTTGCTGCCATTTCATAGGATTTCTCCATTAGTTTGAGTTGGTCGTCCACGGTGGCCACGGGTGGCACCTCTTTTTCCGACAGTTTTGCTTTCAGTTCGTCCACCTGACTGCGGAGTTCCATTATTTCCGAATTGTCGTCCTGATAGAATGAGCCCAGTGTGCTTTGCATATTGCGGTAGCTGTTCAATGCAGGATTGCCGTTTCTTCCCGAATTTCTGCCACCACCGCTAAAGCCGTTGCTTTCTTTCTCTTCTTCAGAAAACTGCTCATCGGTCGGTTCTTCCTTGTCTTCGGTGTTCCAGTAGTCGGAAAGCGTTGCCAAAGCATTGCGCTTTTCCTGTTCTTTGCGTTCGAGCATTTCCTGCTCATACGCCTTGCTTTTATCTTCCGGCATCCCTGCGCCGGTAGCCTGCGGTACGGCATCGTTCAGCCCGGCATTTTCGACCGCCTTTTTATCTTCAGCAGGTTTAAATATCAGGTACATACAGCCCAGGAAGACAATCGCCATCAAGCCAAATATTATAGGCTTTTTAAGCTTTTCCTTGTTATTCTGTGTGCCGTTTTGCAGCACGTCAGCGGTATCTTTCGGGTTCCCTTCCGTTACCCGAACAACCGATTTTTTGTTCTCACTTTCTTTCATAAATCTGATTTTTTAGAATTGTTGATACACTATCCTGCAACCTTGCAGGGTTTTTACTTTTGGGGACAGGGTTCTCGATATGCTCAATGACCATATCGTTACCGGACTTTGAGGTATCGTACATCACTTTGCCGATGACCGCCACGGTAAGCAGCAGGTAACCCGCAAAGAAGTACAGCGTGTATTGGTGCTGTTTGCGCACGGGTAACGCCTGCCAACGCTCATCCAGCCTGTCGATGTACCTGTCCATATTCGCTTTTAATTTTTTCATACTTCAATGATTTTCGGTTATCGCATTTTAAACCGCCTTTTCGGGGAAGACAACTGTTCTTTAGGCTTATCGGACACTTGGGCAATGGCTTCTTTTCTTGTCGGAACCGAGTTTGTTGAAAGGTCTGTCAGCTTCGATTGCTTCAATAATTGCCCGTACTCGTCAATCCTTTCAATATTCATTTTCTGTACATCGAACAGACCGTCCTCATACTTTACCCACATATTGCATTCAACCTTTGGCTTATCATCGCCATTCCATTGCAGATAGGTTTTCAGCATCATAATGTTGGGCAGCATCGGTTTATCCATCCCATTGTTATAAGCCTCCAGAAACCTGCTGATGCTGTCTTTGATTTTGTCGGGATAAGCTGCCTCCGTATGGAAATAGCCGTCGTACCCTTTATCGGTCAGAATTTTTGCGAATGTGTCTAAATCAAGTGCTTGTTTCATATCCGAAATTTTTAGCGTTCGATAACCTCTATGTCCCTGTTTTCCAGTATGGAAAACTTTTCAATATTGAAGCCCTGCGGATTATTGTCGGAACGAACGGAGTTCACGAGATAGCAGGAAGTAATCAGGTTACGCCTGGTTACGTTGCTCGAACGGATAATGAACTGTTGGGCATAGGTGCGCACTGCATAGGGATAGGTATCGAAGTTGCACACGACACTATCCACCTCGATGCGTTGCTGCACGTTCCCGGAAATGATACGGCTGTAATAACCCTTTTCCGACAAGTCTTTGTAATAATTAAAAGCACTTTTATCGGCAAGGTTAAATGCCCTTCGCATATTACTTTCGATAGCGTTTTTATCGGGGGCAAGCGTAAAGAACAGTTCGTGGAAACGTCTGACGTGCTCCCGTGCTTCAACCGGGCGGTTGATGCTTGCATCCTGTGATAAGGCAAGCATCAGCGATTTACCGTTATCCAGTACATAGATTTTCTGGCGTTGTTCTTCTGCAAAGCGGTAGGATTTCCATACGGCGTAACCTACCACACTGGTGCAGAGAACCGCATACACAATGGCATATAATCTTATCTGCCTAAAGCTGTTTTCGATATTTCTTAATGTTTTAAATTCCATTTTTTTAGAATGATTAATTGTTTATTTATTCATCAGTTTACCGCCGATGTTACCAACGGTTGAACCTGCGCCTGCTCCGGCGATGTTTCCGGCTTTCATTGCCGTTGAGTTTACATTGCGGGTAAAGTTTCCTGCGCCTCCGGCCTGGATGACCCAGCCTGTTACTGTCGGGATAGTGAAGTATCCCACGATACCGATTATCATAAAAATGATGTACACGGTATTTGAAGTGTCAGGGATAAAAGTCGGGTCGGACAGCATTTCAATATCCTTTTCGAGTATCAGTGATTGTATCCTTGCCAGCATTGAGCTGAACAAATCCGAAACGGGAAGCCACAGATAAACGCTCACATATCTTGTGAGCCATTGCGTGAGCGTGGACTGAAAGCCATCCCATACGGAAATTGCAAAGGCAATTGGTCCGAGTATGGAGAGGACTATCAGGAAAAACGTTCGTATGGTATCAATGACTAAAGCCGCAGCCTGAAAGAGTATTTCCAGTAGATTGCGAAACCAATCCTTTATGGCTTTCTCTATTTTGTAGGCTTGCCTGTCCATATACATTCCCGACATTGTTCCAATGTCGGAGGGCGACCAACCCAGTTCGTCCAGTTTCTTATCAAACTCTTCGTCTGATACCATATAGGCGGTTTCGGGGTTCCTGACCATTGCCTCGTATTCCAGTTGGTCTTTCTGTTGTTGCAATTCGTTCAGGTCAAGTACCTGGTCTTCGAGTATTTCGTGGGTTCCTACCACCACCGGGCTTAATACCGCATTGATGGTTCCCAAAACAATTGTTGGAAAAAACATAATGCAAAGTCCCAAAGCGAAAGGACGCAGCAAAGGGAACATATCAATAGGTTCGGCACGGCTTAAAGCCTGCCAAACCTTTAATGCCACATAGAACAATGCTCCCAATCCCGCCAATCCCTTGGCAACTGCCGCCATATCGCCTGCAAGTGGCATCATATCATTATAGAGCGACCGCAGGAGTTCGTGAAGATTATCCCATTCCATATTTACCAGTATTTTTGGTTAGCAGTACCATAGAGTTCAAGCACTCTCTGGGCATCGTTTTTCTTTTTCGCTCTCAAGTAGCTTACAGAAATGTTCTTATTGGTGTAATAGCGTACAAGGCTGTGGTAATCCTTTACCTCTTTGTACACACGGTCAATAATATCCATACGCTCCTTGTCGTTCAGCGAAAGGCTTGAAGACGTAATAATCTGCTTCAACTCTTTCAGCAGTTCGGTACTCTCATTGAGCAGTGCCGAATAACCGTTGCCGATAGCGGTCAGTTCCTGCGGTGTAAAATTTGGGTCGTTCATCATCTTACCAAAATTCTGCACGTACATTTCGGAAACATCGCCCACCAACAATACCGTTTGCTGCACCTTGCGGGCATCTTTCACGAGGTTGTTTACGGCTTTCAGCTTGTCATAATACTCTTTGCCCTGCTCGTACACTTTTTTCACTTCGTTGAAGTTCTTCACTACATTACTCACAGTGGAGGACGTCTGTACGATTTCGTTTGCAGAGTTGATAATGCCCGATGCCAGATTAGCGGGGTCGGTTACTACAAATTGGGCTTTTGCTGACGGTGCTACGGCAAGCATCAGTGCCGTACACACCATAAAAAAGATTTTCTTCATTTTCTTGAAATTTTAAATTGTTAACTATTGATTTGAATTGTCCCGCCTTTGCATTGCGATATGCTTAATGGCGAGTTCTACATTGCCGTCCAGTTCCGCAGCAAGCTGCATCACTTCCATTTTTTCGGTTTCTTCAGTTGTGTAAGCGAGGTATTCCTCCAGACTAACTTCGGTGGCATAGACTGCCGAGTGCGTACCACCTAATCCAATCCACACCTCTTTGTAAAGTCGGCTTGCATCGTTGTTCATATTGATGGAAAGTACCTGCCCTTTCTCTTTGTCCGTAAGCCCCAACATCGCCTGTATGTCATCAAACTTGTTCATATACTTGCGTTGGTCAAGCAGGATTTTACAGTCGGAGTTGTTGATGATACTTTCTTTCACAATGGGCGACTGGATAATATCATCGACCTCCTGTGTAACCACAATGGCTTCGCCGAAAAACTTACGTACCGTCTTGAATAAATACTTGATGTACTCCGCCATACCTTCCTTCGCAATTGCTTTCCAGGCTTCTTCAATCAGGATGAGCTTGCGAATACCTTTCAGTCGGCGCATCTTGTTGATGAACACCTCCATAATGATAATCGTGACTATGGGAAAGAGGATTTTGTGGTCTTTAATCGCATCAATTTCAAACACGATAAAGCGTTTGGAAAGCAGGTCTAACTGCTTGTCGGAGTTCAGCAAATAATCGTATTCGCCGCCCTTGTAATAGGGTTCGAGTACGTTCAGGAAATTGGCTATATCAAAGTCTTTTTCCCTTACCTGCTTTTCTTCCAGTACCTTGCGGTAGTCGCCTTTTACATACTCATAGAAACCATTGAATGACGTGTAAACATCTTCCGTTTTGATATGCTCGATATAACCGCTTACCGCATTGGAAAGGGCCACTTCTTCCGAGCGGGTTGGCGGTTCGTCATCACGTTTCCACAAAGTCAGTATCAAAGTCTTGATACTTTCCCGCTTCTCAATGTCGAACACACCATCATCGGTATAGAAAGGGTTAAAAGCAATCGGATTGTCTTCCGTATAAGTGAAGTAAACACCGTCTTCGCCTTTGGTCTTTCCTTTGATGAGTTCGCATAAGCCCTGATAAGAATTACCCGTATCTACGAGCAGTACGTGTGCGCCCTGTTCGTAGTACTGCCGTACCATATGGTTTGTGAAGAACGATTTACCCGAACCCGACGGACCCAATATGAACTTGTTCCGGTTCGTGATGATACCTCGCTTCATAGGCAGGTCGGAAATATCCAAATGGATAGGTTTTCCTGTAAGCCTGTCAGCCATCTTGATACCGAACGGCGAGGGCGAATTGTGGTAATTGGTTTCTTCGGTAAAGAAACACAAGGCAGGTTCAATGAACGTGTAAAAACTTTCCTCACTGGGAAAATCGCCCGCATTGCCCGGCATTCCTGCCCAGTACAAAGTGGCCACGTCCGTTGTGTTGTGGCGTGGCTTACACTCCATCAGTGCCAATGCGCTACCGCAATCGTTCTTTAGCTGTTTCAGTTCCGTAGGGTCTTCCGACCACGCCACAATGTTGAAGTGCGCACGGATGGAGGACAGACCGAAGCTATGCGCTTCGTTCAGGTACTTTTCTATCCACTCTTTATTGATTTGATTGGCCCGGCTGTACCGAGCCAGCGAGTGCATATTCCTTGCGGATTTCTCAAACTTTTGCAGATTGTCCTCGCTGTTATCCAAAAACAGATATTGGTTGTAAATGTGGTTACAGGGTAACAGTAAGCCCACAGGTGCGGCGAATGACAATAAACAATCACTCCTGTCTGTGGATAGTTTTTCGTATCTCGTGTCCGCTGATACCGTTCCGGGTAAATCGTCCGTATCTGACAAGGTGTGCAAAGACAACTTTTTGTTGCCGATACGTACTTCTTCTGCTCCTAATGCGATGTCCTGCATTGGCGCTCCTGCTTCTCTCGATAACGTGAGGTATTGCTCCAGCAATCCCTGTGTATCTTCTGCACCGATGATTTCATCTTCGGTAAGGCGTTTCAGGCTCACAAAACCGCTATCGTTCACGATACGCTCAAACTGGGCGACCGCCTCCATAAAGCGGTGTATCGTTTCCTTATTGATTTCCTTTGGAATGAGTGTGCCTTTGCAAAGCGAACTGAAGTTGCTTTGCATCCGCATTCTGTTCTTGGTGGTCTTCGTCAGGAACAAGTAGCAATAGTGGTTGAGAAACGGTCGCTCGTTGAAATGACGTTGATAGCTTTTGGAAAGGAAACTTTGTTCTTCCTGTCCCAAATCGGGCGCATAGTTTTCTTTGATGTACCAATCCTGTTTATGGATTACCGTAAAATCAGGCAGGGTTTTAATTGCCTTGTGCCAGGTGGAGTGTATGGCTTCATACTCCGCAGAGGCTACCGTAAACAGTTCAGGCAAGCGCACCTCAAAACAGGCGGTAATGTCCGCATCTTTGGATAAGATACAGTTGTTTTCTACTGCCAAGAGTGGAAATTTGCTTTCCAAGGTGGAAGTCTTTGATACATTTCTCATACGCCTTTGGGTTTAGAAGTGAATTTTAAATACCTGCGTACAGGCTTGCGGCAGATGATGTAGCGGGGATGCCGCTTTCTTGCACCCACTTTCATCAATCCGTGTTCGCCATACTTGCGGTTAAGCGAAAAGGTCTGCCTTATAATGAGCGACGCACCACCTGCTCCAAGGAATAGGCAGATGTACGAATTGACACCTGCCATATACAGTATCATCACGAGGATAAGCGTACCAAGCAGCCCGCCTGCGAAAATGAAAAGGTATTGCGCTTTTAAACCTTTGAACTCAACTGTACGCCCAATGCCTTTGTTAATATTGTAACTATTCATAAGACAGAGGTTTACAGGAAGAATGAACGCAGGATGGTAGCCGCAACAATCAAGAAGATACACGCACCAAACCACGAAGCTGCGGTCTTGCTCGTATCGGGGTCGCCCGAACTGAACTTATTGTACACCTTAACACCTCCGATGAGCCCAACCACCGCGCCGATGGCGTAGATTAACTGCGTTGCGGGGTCGAAATAAGAGGTTACCATTTGGGTAGCCTCGTTGATACCTGCCGAGCCGTTTCCCTGTGCGAACGCACCAATTCCTGACAGCATTGCCACGGCTGCCAGCAAAATTTTTTTTCTTTGTTTTTCCATAATTGAAACACATTATTTTGTTACTGTTTATCCCGCACCTTGCGGACTTTCGGGACAAATGTCTTATGGAAAAAGAGGCGTTACCGTAAAGTGGCAGTCAGAGGAAGTGTTTGGCTGTGAGTGGCTTTGTAACAGGTGCTTCAGCATAAAAAAACGCCAAACATTTTACCGTTTGGCGTATCCGATTTTAATACTCTGGGGTTACATTTTGCGCCCTTTCGGTTTGTTTTTATTTACTCGGGTTGGCTGTTGTTTTTCAGTAGTTTTTTGCAGGTTCTTTTCTTCTTTCAGATTGCTTTTTATCAAATCAACGAGAAAGGTTTTTTCCCAGGGTATTTGCTTTGCTTCAAACTGCAATTTCAAGCCTTGCTTATCCAATCCGTGTGTCAGTTCAAAGCCGTATTGCCTGTTCCATCCAATCCTGTCAAGCAACCGTTCGGAGGGAAATTGCACAGCGATTAAATCTTTGGGAAGTTCTTTGATAGTACGGTAATCCGGTTCCTGAAATTCGTGTGTCTTCGGATTGTATGGAATAGTGTAGGTTCTTTTGTCTAAATCGTAATAGTTGGCTATATCCGAGAACACAATACCTTTTGAAAGAAAATCATCTTTAGGTCGAAGCATATCCATTCGTATATCCACATAGAATGTATGCCCTGCAATATCAACAGTAGGCAGCATCCCTTTGTTTACACGCATATCGTAGGCATTCAGGTCAAAGGGGATTTCACTGGCGACCCTAACGCCAAGCAATTGCCAGGGTACGGGCTTTGCGATGTGGTTCATTTTAAGATTGCCATACATTAATCCGTGTTTAGGGTTATAACCAAATTCCCGATTAGCTCCTATGGAGTCAAGCGTGTATAAATGAGAAACTTCCAATATTATACGATTTTCGGTTTTCTCCCTGCTGCCATCGCACATAACATCTACAGCTTTATTTTCTCTGATATCATAAAACAGGTGATAAACCTGTGCATCGTCATTATAATAGTCGTGGTAAAAATCATTCAAAAAAATATCGTTACCCGTTCCGTCCTGTGGATGTAATGAATTGTTTTTTGTATCCACCTCATATATTTTTCCGGCTAAATCTATTGTCACAGGTTCTCTGTTCAATCTTCTGTTGTAAACATCCTGATTGACCATTATTTCAAAATCGGACTTTTGATTGATATCCTGCAAGGAGCATCCATATTTGTGGCACATACCCTCTGGGTCAATTTTTCCTATGCGTGGAATTTCTACCGTAATGGGCGGATTGGCAACCCCGGGTGTATCAGATTGTAGATTGCGTAATAATTCAGGAAATGATTGTGCGTTTCTACTGTGGTAATTTTTATGAATGGCACTATATTCGAAAGCGTAGTGTGTGCCCTCATCACGCATATGTTCAAAGGTAATTTCATTACTTGGGTTGTCTTTATCAATGAGGACGATGCGGTCTATATCAAATTTAAACGTTGTTCCTTCAATTTTAATTTCCGGTAGTTCTCTTTCCATATTTCGTTATTTTTAAAAAGACAAAGAGGAGTCTATACAAACTCCTCAATGTCAAAGTCACCCAAATCATTTTTCCGCAAGGTGGAAGAACCGTCCTCGCTTTCAGATGAGAGTGTGCTGTCCAAAAGCTCGGCAATTTTTCGGGAAGCACCCTCGATGGAATTTTCCAATAGGCTGAATAATTCGGTTCCCTGTAATCTTTGAACTAACGCTACCGCTGTTTCCTTTTGAGCCTGCTCCAAATTTTCGTTTTGGAGCAACGCCCCTACGGAGTTAAGTTCGTCGTAGGTAACCCCTTGGGCAAAACCGTTATCGCCACCGGATATTCCGTACCTGTTCCATTCGTCTTCCTCTTCTTCCAAATCAGGCATATTGCTGAAAACTTCGTCCAGTTCTTCCTGCGGAATTTGAATACCTACGTTTTCATTCTCGTCGTATTCGATGTCTAAATTATCGGGGTTTATCTCCGGTTCCGTAATTTGGCTTTCATTGGCAGTGTTTGGCAGGGAATGGCTTCTTACTGGCTTGGGCTGCCCCATAATATCGGGCAGGTTCGGGTTGACTTTCTCCTGCGTAGGTTTTTGCTGCGACCTTTTATGAATGACAATTTTATCCTGCAAAAGCAGGACAATAATTATCAGCAGGCATATCACAATTATTATTTCCATAGCTATATAATGGGTTTAAAATGTTTGTTGAAATATTCTGTAATGTCATCGCCAAATTCTCTAAAATGATGTTCGAGGATATTGTCGATGTACGAGTAGAGGGTTGTTCTTTCTTCCCTTGTCAACTGCACTATCCGTAACAATCTTTCGTGGTATTCGGGACGTATGTAAACCACCTTACCGTTACGACCTGAAGGAAACCGGTTGATTAGAAATGTTTCCTCATAGTCCGCTTTCTTTGCCGAACTGCTTCGGGTCCTTTCCCTGGGCTTGGGCTTGATTTCCTTTGGCTCTTCCTGTTGCGGATTATTCCGGGGTGGTGCAACCGGCTCATCACCGCTTATGATGTTCATTAAATAATCTTCATCAACATCGGGCTTTTTAAAATCTTTGTTTTTGTTATCTGAACTCATAGTTGAATGCTTTTATAGATGCGTGATTTTTAAAAATTCTTCGACAAACAAATCCATTTTGGTTGCCTTCATCAGTGGGGTTTCGGCGGGCAGCAGGCTTGACCGGAACACATAGCGTTCGGTATCGTCCGTTTCCTTTCGGAAACGCTTGCTGTCCATTATCCTGGCTTCCATTATGGGTAGATTGAGTGCCTTGATGACACTTTGGTATGCCTCGTACAAACCTGTTTTCTCCCTGCCATCCACCTGGTTCCAGAACAGCCACAATTCCTGTTGCTCATTGCCCTCAATAGTTTTAGGGAGTTCAAGAAAGGCTTTGGTAAAGCCCAATGTGCTTTCCACGACCAAACGGTCGGCCGTGATGGGCGAAAAGATAAAGTCCATCATTTTTAAGGTGGTCAATACCCCTTTGGTGTTGGCGGTTCCCGGCAAGTCAAAGAAAATAATATTCGGCTCAACCGCCGACTGGCTTACATATTCCGATGCCCTCTCCAAAGCATTTTCAGCCTTGCTTTTGATAATAGGGTACGCCTTTTTGTTGATGCTCTGAAATTGCTTCATCGCCGCCTTTTTGTGGTAGTCGTTCTGCATTATGGTTTTCTTATCCCGTTCCCGCATATTGGTCAGGCTGTGCTGCGGAAAGTCGCAGTCCATCACCAACACGTTATATCCTAAACGGTAGTGGAGCACACTTGCCAGCAAGGTGGTCATTGTTGATTTTCCCACACCGCCTTTTTGGGTGGAGAAACTGATTTTTAAGGTTTTCTTCTTTGTTTCCATTATTTAAAAATTTATTGTTACACGTTTTACCTGTTTTACAGGCTTGAAAATTTATTTACCGGAATATTCCCTTTTCCCTGTATTACAGCATTGGTTTATTGGAATGTTCCTGTACCGTTTTATGCTTTCCTTACAGCTTTGTAAGGTGTATGCTTTGGCAGGTTGTAAACCTTGCAGAAAACAAAATGCTTTACCGCTTTTATGCTTTTACACTTTTATAGTTTTATGCTTTTACGGCAAACTACCTGTTTGCAAGCCCGGTTTCTTTTCCTGTTTCCATACATTTTTTACTGCCTGCATTAAAACTGTAAGGCAAATAAAGCAGATAATTTACCTGCTCTATGAGGTATGGCAGTGTTTGGCGTTCAAAGGCAGTGTTTGTCCGGGTATCGCCTTGCAATACTCTTACATACAGGTATTTACTTTGTAAAATGATTTTTAGTAACGGACTTATGCAAAACAGAATTGATAAATCGGAGAATAACAGCAACGGCATCGGGCCGTTTTTCCCTGTTACATTCAATCCGTCCCGCAGGGCGGATTATTGTGTCCACCGGAACACGGCAAGTTGTGTTTTGAGGCACTCGAAACCGAGTTTAGTGCCTCAAAACAACTTGCCCTTTGCAGGGGGCAGAAAAAACCTCCGAAGTCGGCTTTTTGTGTGAATTATAAATGGATTAGTGATGAACGACAACAGGAACAGCAAACAAAACAAGGGCGGTCGAAAGCCAAAACTCAACCCGAGCATCCACCGCCACGTTTTCCGTCTTACAGATGAGGAAAATGCCAAACTTTTATCGCTTTTTGAAGCATCGGGAATGTCCAATAAAGCCAAGTTTATCATTTCGCAGGTCTTCGGAAAAGAGATGAAGTCGGTTAAAATAGACAAGGGAACCGTTGATTTTTATATGCGACTGACTTCGTTTCACAGTCAGTTCCGGGCAATAGGTGTAAACTACAACCAGATTGTAAAGCTATTATACCGCCATTTTTCGGAGAAGAAAGCCGCAGCATTCCTTTATAAATTGGAAAAACAGACGGCTGAAATGGCGATGTTATGTCAAAAAATCATCCAGCTAACCGAGGAATTTGAAATAAAACACATCAAAAACAAAGGTTAGCAATGATAGCGAAAATTGGCAGAAGCGGAAATTTATACGGGGCATTGGCATACAATCAGCTTAAAGTGGAGAATGAAAACGGACAGATTTTGTTTGCCAATAAGATGATTGAAACCCCTAATGGTCATTATTCCGTTGCACAATTGGTCCAGTCTTTTGCTCCTTATCTCATTGCAAATAAGAATACCGAAAAGCATACCTTGCATATTTCGCTCAATCCCGACCCGAATGATAAGGTAAGCGATGATAAGTTCAGGGAAATGGCAGAACAGTATATGCGGGGAATGGGCTACGGCGAACAGCCTTTTCTGGTATTCAAACATACCGATATTGACCGCAGCCATATCCATATTGTATCGGTTTGCGTGGATGAGCAGGGCAAAAAGATTTCGGATAAATTCGAGAAAATGCGGTCTATGAATGTATGCCGTGAGCTGGAAAGAAAGCACGGATTGATACCTGCCACGGATAAAGAGCGCAATCAAACTGATAAGGTTTTCCGGCCTGTAGATTATCGGGCAGGCGATGTAAAAAGCCAGATTGCTTCGGTAGTTCGCCACTTACCGAACTACTATAAATACCAAACTTTAGGCGAGTACAACGCTTTGTTATCCCTGTTCAATATCACCACCGAAAAAGTGGAAGGTGAATTACACGACAAGTCACAGCAGGGTTTATTGTACATTCCATTGAATGAAAAAGGTGAAAGAGCCGGGCATCCGTTCAAGGCTTCGCTGTTCGGAAAGAGCGCAGGGCTTCCGGCTTTGGAACTGCATTTTGCGAAATGCAAAACAGGTTTAAAAGACCATCCAAACAAGCAGACCCTAAAGGCTGCCGTTACCATTGCCCTGCAATCCGCGAGCGATGAACAGGCATTTAAAAAGCAGTTAGGAGAGCAGGGCATTAACGTAGTGGTGCGGAGGAATGATACAGGTCGAATTTACGGCATCACTTTTATAGACCACAATTCCAAAGCAGTTTGGAACGGCTCACGTTTAGGAAAAGAACTTTCTGCCAACACCTTTAATGATTATTGGAACAATAACATCAAACCGGAAATTAAAGAGCTCACCATATCAAAACCTAAACTATCTATATCAAACGATGCAGATCTTCCTGCGGAAGAACCACACCATTTGTTCGACTTCTTAACTACGGACAAACACGAAGACGGTTTGATTGAAGCATTGGGCGGCTTACTACCAGAAGCGCAGGGCGAAGATTACGAGGAACAGGATTTTGCCAATAAAATGAAGAA
>TARA_R110002167_G_C12706554_1_pt1 | contig 25856 bp, 24 predicted proteins | sample TARA_R110002167 | Tara Oceans TARA_R110002167 (sample SAMEA4398238) | marine metagenome | biome: Polar Biome; feature: [MES] marine water layer (ENVO:01000295) within the mesopelagic zone...; material: water (ENVO:00002006), including particulate matter (ENVO:01000060) such as......
ATATTTAAAATTGAACATTCCACATTATCTTAAAACATAACCAATTATTTTTAATAGCCGTAAGGCAAGTTGTATAACCGTTACCATGGTCTTGATGTAAGCAAATAGGAATTTCTGGATACATTTCTACTGCTGCATTTACCAAATGCCTTATAAATACATCACCTGCATATTTTCTAGCACCGTTACTTGCTTGTAAAATAACTGGTGAGTCCGTTTTTTTTGCAGCACGCATAATCGCTTGAATCTGTTCTAGATTATTGATATTAAATGCTGGTATGCCATAATTATATTCGGCTGCATGATCTAGTAATTGTCTTAATGTAATTAGTGCCATAATGTTTGTGTTTCGAGTTTTTAAATTTTTAAATCGGATAGTATTTTGTTCATTTCGGCTATGGTTTCAGTAGGGTTATCTGCCTTGTATATTGCTGAACCTGCGACTAGAATATCGGCGCCCGCTGAAGCTATCTCCTCTATATTATTTAGCTTAACACCGCCATCAACTTCTATCTCTATATGTTCTAAATTTTTATTTTTTAGTATCTGTTTAAGTTGCTTAAGCTTATTGATGCTATGCGGAATAAAACTCTGTCCTCCAAAACCTGGATTTACAGACATAATCAATATGAGGTCTAACTCATGAATAATATCATCCAACACATTGAGCGGTGTATGCGGGTTTAAAGAAACCCCTGCTTTTACCCCCGCAGCTTTTATAGCTTTTATTTCGCGATGAAGATGTGTAGAAGCTTCATAATGAATGGTTAAATAATCTGCTCCTGCAGAAATAAAATCCTCAATATGCCTTCCAGGATTTTCAATCATTAAATGCACATCTAAAGGCATTTTTGTCTTAGCTTTAAGCGCTTTTACAATTAATGGGCCGATAGTAATAACAGGCACAAAATGACCATCCATTACATCTACGTGTACTACATGTGCACCCGCTTCTTCAATTAATTTAATATCTTCTCCCAGTTTCCAGAAGTCTGCCGATAAAATTGATGGCGCTATTTTTTTTTGCTTGCTCATAATACTAGATCGGCTTTTATTTGATGAATTCCTTTTACAAAACGCATAGAACCTGTTTTTGAACGAATTACAATACTATGCGTGGTAACACCTCCTTCTTTATCGAACCGAACTCCTTCTAAAAATGAACCTTCAGTAATTCCCGTAGCTGCAAAGAATGTATTGTTAGAATTCACCAAAGTGTTCAATGTCAATACTTCATCAACATCTACTTTATCTTTTTTTAATTGCTCAATTTCTTCATCTAAAAGTGGCGTTCTCATGCCTTGCATTCCACCATTTAGTGCTTTTACGGCACATGCTGCTATAACTCCTTCTGGTGTACCCCCAATACCCATAAGCACATCTACACCTGTACCTGGAATAGCTGCCATTAATGCCCCCATAACATCACCATCTGTATGTAATGTGATTCTAGCACCTGCATCTCTAATCTCTTGTATAAGTTCTTTATGCCTTTCTTTTTGCAATACAAAAACGGTTAAATCACTTACTGGCCTATTTAAGGCTTCAGCAATTCTGCTTAGATTTTCTGTTGCTGAAAGCCTGATATCGATGACATTTCTAGCTTTTTTTTCAACTACAAGTTTTTTCATATAGAAAGAATTCCCTGGATTCCACATACTTCCTTTTTCGGAAACTCCAAGAACTGCAATGGCGTTGGGCCTTCCTTCTGCCAACAAACTGGTTCCTTCAACTGGGTCTACAGCAATATCTACTTCGGGGCCTTTGCCATTCCCTAATTTTTCACCATTATATAGCATAGGCGCTTCATCTTTTTCACCTTCTCCTATAACGACCACACCTTTCATCTCAACGGTATTTAAGTAGGCTCTCATAGCATCTACCGCCGCACCATCGCCTCCTAATTTATCGCCTGTTCCCATATAACGTGCAGATGATATGGATGCAGCTTCGGTAACGCGCACCAATTCCATAGCTAAATTTCTGTCTGGTTTCATCTTGATTGCCATAGTTTTATTTTTTTAGTTAATGTTTTTTATAAGATCTTTGATATCAATATTTTCAATACTCTCGCTTACCATTAATGCACCTTCAAATTTTTCATTTTTGGTATAATCATTATAGGTTACTACTGTTGGTATGCTTGCTTTTATTGCGGCCTTTGTACCTGAACCAGAATCTTCGATGACTAAACATTCTTCTGGTTTTAGATTTAGTTGTTTTAAACACTTTTCATATAAAACACCGCTTTTTCCAGTTTTTACACCTGATTCTTTTCCTAATATTGGATCGAAATATTTTTTATACTTGGTCAATTGATTATCGAATAATGCATGTACTTGCTTTTCGTAAGAAGTTGTAACCACAGCCAGCCTCAAATTATTCGAAATCAGTGCTTCAATGAATGACATAATACCTTTACGCAATGGAACCTTTGCTGCATATTTTTTAATGTATATCTGCTTTTTAATACGCGCGAATTCATTCACAATGCTTTCAATTTCTACATTAGTGTATGCTGCTTTTTCCTCTAACACATGCCGAAGCCTGTTTGCATTTCCTGGTATCTTTTCCAATAAGGGTAAAAATGTTTTCCAATCCCAATACATATTCAGCCCCATAAGCTTAAAAGCATCGTTGCATGCTGGAAGGTGCCCCCATTGCTCTGTATCTGCAATGGTACCATCTACATCAAATATGACCGCTTTTAATTTCATGCTTTTATTATCTTTAAATTTTAGTTACCTAATCCGCTATTGCTATAATTCTTTTATCCTTTTCACTTTTTTTTATAGTTGGTCACTTATAGCTTTTGCAACGGCATCAGAAGTGATTCCAAATTTTTGATACAAGGTTTTGTATGGTGCAGACCCACCAAATCTATCGAGTCCAATCACTTTTCCGTTAAGTCCAACATATTTCCACCAGGATAAGCTTGCCCCAGCTTCGACAGCTACTCTTACCGTAACGTTTGATGGCAATACGTCTCGTTTATAGGTGTCGCTTTGTTGTTCAAACAATTTCATACATGGTACTGATACAATTCGTACTTTATGACCATCTTTATTAAGGTTTTCTTTTGCTTCAAGAGCTATTTCAACTTCAGAGCCACTTGCCATTATTATTGTATTAAAACTGCTGTCTTCGGTTAACACATAAGCACCTTTGTTCGCATTTTTAGAAGCGCCAAACCCTAAAACTTTCCTATTGTAGATCGGTAGTTTTTGTCGCGTCAATACTAGGCAGCTAGGTCCTGTTTTGTGTTGCAATGCCACTTTCCAACATTCACTAGTTTCATTGGCATCCATAGGGCGCAATACCAACACATTAGGCATTGCTCTAAACGACGTTAAATGAGCTACTGGTTGATGCGTTGGTCCATCTTCACCAAGACCAATTGAATCATGAGTTAAAACGTATATTACTTGCAAGCTCATTAAGGCGGACATTCTGATGGCTGGTCGCATATAGTCTGAAAACACGAAGAAAGTGCCAGAATAAGGGAGTACTCCGCCATGCAATGCCATACCATTCATAATGGCACCCATACCATGCTCACGCACACCATAATGTACGTAGCGCCCTTTAAGGTTTTGTGTGCTAAAAGATGCTTCTCCCTTCGGAAACGTATTGTTAGAAGGGGTTAAATCTGCCGACCCTCCAATTAAGGCAGGAATACGAGGTGCTATATGATTAAGCACCTGACCTGACGCCGAGCGTGTAGCCATTACTTCATCACTAGAGAATTCAGGGACATCAAGGCAATCTTTTTTGAATATTCCATTGATACAATCTATAAATTCAGTGGCTAATTCAGGATGTTGTTCTTTATAAGTATTAAATATTTTGTTCCAATTGTTTTCCTGTTCAGCCCCAGCTTCCAAATGGTATTTTGCAGTCTTTTTTATTTCGTCAGAAACATAGAATTTTTCGTTTTTTGGCATTCCCAAATTTTCTTTGGTCAGTTTTATTTCATCTTCTGGAAATGGTTCTCCATGTGCTTTTGATGTACCAGCTCGATTAGGGCTTCCAAAGCCTATTTGCGTATCACAAATAATAATACTTGGTTTAGATTGTTCTTCTTGTGCTTCTTCAATCGCATCTTGTATAGCAACCAAATCATGACCGTCAATATGAATGACATGCCAATGATACGCTTCAAATCTAAGTGTGACGATATCACTATAAGAAAGATTAGTATCACCATCGATTGAAATACTATTGTTATCATAAAAGACAATAAGCTTGTTAAGTTGGTTATGACCTGCAAACGAACAGGCTTCATGTGAGATGCCTTCCTGTAAATCGCCATCACTCGCAATTACATAGGTAAAATGATCTGTTATTTGATTATCCTCTGTATTAAATCTGGCAGCCATTGATGTTTCGGCAAGAGCCATTCCAACACCGTTAGCCAAACCTTGCCCCAAGGGACCTGTTGTTGTTTCGATACCTTTTGTTATAAAATTTTCTGGGTGCCCCGGGGTAATACTCCCCCATTGTCTAAAGTTTTGTAATTCCTCAATAGGCATTTTATACCCAAAAAGATGCAATAAACTATATATTAACATACTACCATGACCAGCAGAAAGCACAAAACGGTCTCTGTCGTACCAATCTGGATTATTCGGATTATGTTTTAAATATTTAGCCCATAAAACTGCTGCAACATCCGCCATTCCCAGAGGTAATCCAGGATGCCCAGAATTTGCAGCACTTACGCCATCCATAGATAGCCCACGGATTGTATTTGCAATTTCCAAATACTTAGCTGTATTATTTTTAGTTTGTTCGGTTATAGTCTTCATCATGTTTTTTGTTTTTAAATCCAATTTAGATAACAAGATGTTTTTGACTTGACATAAACTATACCACAGAATGGAAAAGATATATTGAAATATTGAAATACACCACCTAAACACATGATTATCAAATGCTTAAAATTTATCTTTTTTTTAAATAAATAATTTATCTATATTTATATGTGTCATTTATGACATTTTTTCAAGAATTTGCTTTTTATAAATTATAAAAATCACAAAAATCATAAATTACGGCAATTCACAAGCTATTTTTTAAAGTATATATATTACAAACGCAAACATCGAATGTGACAAAAAAGACACAATTGACGCTTGCGTTCATCACTAACTCAAATAAAAATGAAAGAATTTATTAGAATGTTTTCTTAGGACTCTGTAATTCAAATCTTAAATCGAACCCAGATTACAAACAAAGAAAACAATAGACTATCTAGCTATTTTTAAAAAGATCAATAAGCTCTATAGGCTTGTGAATTATAAAATCTGGATTTTCTTTCACCAAGATGCTTTCTTCACGATATCCATAGGTAACAGCACAAGTTAAAACTCCAGCAGCTTGAGCAGCATGCATGTCATGCGTAGAATCCCCAACCATAATAGCGTTTTGAGGCTTAACATTAAGTTTTTCAAGTATTAATGCTATTCCTTCAGGACTTGGTTTGGATTTGTATTTTGTAATATCAGAGCCCTGTACGATATCAAAAAAAGAATTTAAGTTTAATTCGTCGATAATTCGAACAGTAAGCTCATTAAGTTTATTGCTGAAAACCGCCTTTTTTAAGTTGTAAAAATATTTAACAACCTCCAAAACGCCATCATAGGGCCTTGTTTTGGTAGTAAGATTATTATGATAGTAGTCATTAAAAAGCCGCATGGCTTCTTCCTGCACATTGCTATCTGACGCATTACCAAAAGCCTGTTCTACAAGTTTTTTCACACCACCGCCGATAAAACCTTGAACTTCTTCTTGATCTATCAAATCTCGATTCATAGCTTCTAATGCATGGTTAACACCATCAGCAAGATCAAATTGAGAGTCGACTAAGGTGCCGTCCAAATCAAAAATAATTAGCTCAATATTATTTAGCATAGCTTATTTTTTATGTCCTTATACTGGGTATTATCAATCTTGTGCTTCTCAAGCAACCTGTAAAAAGAACGCCTAGGAGACTTAGACAATTCAGCTGCATTGGTTACATTCCCTTTTGCTTTTATCAGGTAATGTTGCAGCGCTTGTCTTTCAAACTGCTCAATAACATTTTTTTTCGCATAAGACAACCCGTATTCGAATTTATTAACCGTGCCTGAAGAACGCACACCTATCGCCAGATGATTTGGCTTTATACTACTACCGTTACACAAAATAATAGCACGCTCTATTATACTCTGCAACTCCCTAATATTACCAGGGTAATTATACTCATTTAAACTTTCCATAGCAGAAGTAGAGATAGAACTCACCTTTTTATTAAGTGTAGATGCTAATTTATTTAAAAAAAGATATGCTAAAACAGGAATATCTTCTTTCCTATCTCTTAAAGCAGGTAAATTAATCACAAAAGTATTTAACCTATAATACAAATCTTCTCTGAATAAATTTTCTTTAATTAACTTCTTTAAATTTTTATTAGTAGCAGTTATTATTCTTGTGTTTACAATTTTTGTTTCTGTTGAACCAACAGGCCTTATCTCTCCAAACTGCAAAAATCGTAGTATTTTCACCTGCATCTCCATAGAAAGATCACCAATTTCATCAAGAAAAATTGTACCATTATCCCCTTTCTCCAACAGCCCAATTTTATCTTTGGCAGCTCCCGTAAAAGCACCTTTAACATAACCAAACAATTCACTTTCGAGTAATTGCGGAGAAAATGCTGTACAGTTTATTTTCACAAATGGTTCGTCGGCTAGTTTACTCAATTTTTGTATCGCAGAAGCTATCATTTCCTTACCTGTACCCGTTTCACCAAGCACTAAAACCGTTGCTGGCGTTGGCGCTACCTGATAAATCATTTCTCTAACTTCCTGCATCAAAGGATTAGACCCATAAATAATGTCCTCATTTTGATTTTCTGTCAAAGACTCTTTCAAGGTAATAAACTGCTTCTTTAGCTTATTGTTGTTTTTATTTACCTCAATTAAATCCCATACAAACTTAGCCGCTTTACCACTAATCATCATTGTGCCAATTGGGATATTTTTTTGTAGTGCATCGTACATTTTTTGACTACCAGTAACGTCAATTACAACATCAATATGATAATCAGGAGAATCTAAAAAATATTTAGGCAATTTTGAGACAGGTATATTATATTTCTTTGCATTAAGAATTCCAATAGCATCTGGGTTTATATCTACTAGCCCAACAATATCCACAGCAACATCTTTAATTAATATCTGCAATAAGGCATTTCCCCCTTTTCCACCCCCTACAATAAGGATACTTGTCAATTGTTTGGTTTTAGTATTTATCAAAATTTATAGCTATTTAAGTTTATATAAAAAACCCAATACAATTTTAAGAATACAAACAAACTAAAGATGTATTAAATCCAATTATTAGTAATAAATATGACACAAAAGTAAATATTTTTCTTCAAAAAAGTTTAAATATTTCAATAATTATACATTTTATGCACTAAATGACATCATTAACAAATCCAAATACAATTAACACTACACATTTGATAATCAATAAATTAGTGATAATTATTATTTAGAATAAAAATAAAGAATATTTTTTATGACACTTTTAAAACTAAAAAACAAAATTATTTAAATAAATTTATATCTTTAGAAAAAATCTTATAACCGAAACCTTTATACTAAATATTTTTCTTCTAAGCATAAAACTCAAAATAAATTATGGCAACACAAAAAAAAAGAGACACCTATTTAGAATCGATTATTAAACAGGGGTATTCCAGACGAGACTTTATGAAGTTCACAACCTATATGGCTGCATATATGGGTTTACCCTTAACAGCAGTAGGTCAAATTACGAAATCACTTGAAACAACACCGCGTCTTCCTGTAATATGGGAGCATTATCAAGAATGCACCTGCTGCAGCGAGTCTTTCATTAGATCTGACCACCCTATTGTTGCCGATATTATTTTAGATAAAATATCTCTTGATTATTCAGAAACCTTAATGGCTGCAGCAGGAGATCAAGCTGAAGCTGCAAAGCATGATACGATGAAAAAATATCATGGCGAATATATATTATGTGTAGAAGGATCTATTCCAACAGAAGATGATGGTAATTATTGTTGTATCGCAGGTAAGACAGCTATAGAACAATTTAAAGAAGCTGCCGCTGGCGCTAAAGCCATTATTGCTTGGGGAAGTTGTGCTTCTAATGGCTGTGTACAATCTGCTGCACCTAATCCAACAGGAGCAACGCCTATTCACAAATTTGTAAATGACAAGCCATTAATTAGAGTTCCTGGATGCCCTCCAATTGGAGAGGTTATGGCAGGGGTTATTGTTCATGTAGTAGCCTTTGGAAGACTACCTGAATTAGATAGAATGAACAGGCCAAAAGCATTTTATGCTAAGCGTGTTCACGATAGTTGTTATAGAAGAGCTTATTACGATGCAGGTTTATTTGCAGAAAGCTTTGATGATGAAAATGCAAAAAAAGGATATTGTTTATATAAAGTAGGCTGCAAAGGACCTATGACCTATAATTCTTGTGGCACCATTAAATGGAACAATGGTGTAAGCTACCCAATACAATCAGGACACGGATGTATAGGATGTAGCGAAGATGATTTCTGGGATAATGGCCCATTATATGAAAGATTAACCGCAATGCCTGGTTTTGGAATTGAAGCTACAGCAGACAATGTAGGTAAAGCAGTTGCTGGTGCACTTGCTGTTGGTGTTGGGGTACATGCCGCAGCTGGAATTGTAGCTAAAAGAAAAGAAGTAAACAGACGTATCTCTAAAGGACGAGAAAATAGAGATAACATCGCTGAAAACAAAAATGCATAACCACTCATACATATAAAAAAGTTTATAATGGCAGAAAGAATAGTAGTAGATCCAATTACAAGGATTGAAGGACACTTAAGAATAGAAGCAGAAGTTAAAGACGGTAAAATTGTAGATGCTTGGAGTTCATGTACAATGGTACGTGGTTTAGAGAATATAGTTAAGGGAAGAGACCCTAGAGATGTTTGGGCTTTTGTACAGCGTACTTGTGGTGTTTGTACCACAGCACATGCTTTAACATCGGTAAGAGCGGTAGAAGACGCTGTAGGTATTGAAATTCCACCAAATGCTGAATTAGTAAGAAATATGATGATTTCGGCTTTATATTCACATGATCATGTGGTACATTTTTATCATTTACATGCCTTAGACTGGGTAGATATTGTAAGCGCACTTAGTGCTGATCCTGCTGAAACCTCTAGAATTGCTCAAAGCATTTCTAATTGGCCAAAAAGTTCTCCTGGTTATTTTTCTGACCTTAAAAAGAGACTTACCAAGTTTGTTGAGAGCGGTCAACTAGGAATTTTTGCTAATGGCTATTGGGGGCATTCTGCAATGAAATTACCACCAGAAGTAAACCTATTAGCTGTTGCCCATTATCTGGAAGCATTAGAATGGCAAAAAGAAATTGTAAAAGTACATACCATTTTTGGTGGAAAAAACCCACATCCAAACTATTTAGTTGGCGGTATGGCTTGCGCTATTAACATTGATGATCCAGGTGGATTAAATGCTGAAAGACTAGCCTATGTTAGAAGACTATTAGAAGACGCCAAAACATTTATTGAACAAGTATATATTCCAGATTTATTAGCCATTGCCTCTTATTATAAAGATTGGGGAGCTATTGGAAAAGGGTTTGGTAATTACATGAGTTACGGCGATTTTCCAACAAAGGGTTATAACGGCGGAGAGTTTAAATATCAATCTGGTGTAATTTTAGATCGTGATTTATCAAAAGTTCACGACGTAAATCATAGAAATGATGATATCAAAGAATTTGTAAATAATTCATGGTATGATTATACAGGAGATGGTGAAGCTGGTAAGCACCCATGGAAAGGAGAAACTAATATTAATTATACAGGTCCAAAACCACCTTACAAACATTTAGATGTTGAACAAAAATATAGCTTTATTAAAACGCCTCGCTGGAAAGGAAAACCCATGGAGGTTGGTCCGTTAGCAAGAGTTTTAGTCAATTTTGCTAGAGGTGATAAAAAAACACAAGAAGAGGTTAAAGCAGTATTATCGCATTTAGATGTACCCGTAGAAGCCTTATTTTCTACATTAGGAAGAACAGCTGCTCGTGCTATTTGTGCTAAACAATCTGCAGGTTGGGGATTAGAGTTTTATGACCAAATGATTACCAATATCAAAAACGGGGATACCCGTATGGCAAATACCGATAAATGGGAACCAAGCACATGGGAAAGCGAATGTAAAGGTGTTGGTTTTGCTGAAGCTCCAAGAGGCGCATTAGCGCATTGGATTCAAATTAAAGACGGTAAAACGGCTAACTATCAACAAGTGGTTCCATCAACATGGAATGCCTCTCCGAGAGACCCTAAAGGGCAACGTTCGGCTTATGAGTCTACTTTACTTGGAACACCCGTTGCTGATGACAAGTTACCTTTAGAAATTATTAGAACAATACATTCGTTCGACCCTTGTATTGCTTGCTCAGTACATTTATACGATGAACACGGTAAACATGTTACAGGTGTTGATAATATTTCAATTTGTTCTGTTTAATAAAAAAGCACTAAAACATGGAATCGACTAAAGATTATAAAAGAGTTTATGTTTGGCAATTGCCTGTTCGTATTTTCCATTGGTTAAATGCCTTGTCAATTGTTGTACTTGCTATAACAGGTTTTTTAATTGCAGATCCTCCTGCGTTCTTATCGCAAAGTGAAGCATTCGACAGTTATTTATTAGGCTACATTAGAGCTATTCACTTTATTTCTGCTTATGTTTTTGTAGGCGTTATGATTTTAAGGTTATACTGGTCTATAGTTGGTAATAGATATGCGCATTGGAGAGCTTTTTGGCCTTTCTCTAAAAAAGCATGGCATAATATAGTTCATGTCATAAAACATGATATATTTCTGTTGCCTGAGAAAAATCCTAAATTATCTAATATTAGCATAGGGCATAATCATTTTGCAACATTAGCCTATTTTTTAATGTTTGTTTTTGCCTTCATTATGGTATTTACAGGTTTTGGCTTGTATGCTCAAAATTCAACTTGGTTTTTTCCTAAATTATTTGCTTGGGTTCCCTCTTTATTAGGTGGTGATTTTTTAACTAGACAAATCCACCATATATCCATGTGGTTTATTTTCTTTTTCATCATTGTACATATTTATTTAGTGCTTTATCATGATTGGCTAGAAGTTAGAGGTGAAACATCTTCAATGATTAGCGGTTTTAAATTTGTTAGAAAAGAGCGTGTTATTCAAGAAGAGAAATTAGAAGGCGAAGTTTTAGACCCCGTTTTCGAAGAATCTTTTGATGATGAAAATGATGAAATTAGTAAAGAATAAAGCTTAAAAAAAATATTATAAAGTGGTACTTTTAACAAGCTTAGGAGTACCACTTATTATTTAAACCAATACAAAAAATGACAGAAAAAAACATTGCTTCTTTAACTACCAATCTTATGGATGTTTTTGAAGATAATACAGATAAAGTTTTAATTTTAGGTATTGGCAATTACCTTATGGGAGATGAAGGTGTTGGAGTGCACATTATCCATAAGATGGAAGGTATGGACTTACCTGATTATGTCGAAGTTTTAGACGGCGGTACGGGTGGTTTTTTTCTTATGAATGTTTTTGATGATTACGGAAAAGTTATTTTTTTAGATGCTACTATGGATGGCAAAGAAGCTGGAACAATTACGACATTGCATCCCAAGTTTGCAGCCGATTTTCCGAGTGCTTTAAGCGTACATGATGTAGGCTTAAAAGATATGGTTGAAGCTTTATATCTACAAGATAAATTACCAGAAATGCATTTAATTACAATTTCGGTAAAAGGCATACAGCCTATGGTAGTAGGAATGACAGACGACGTTAAAAAGTGTATTCCTGAAGCTATAAAAACCATTTTAAATCTAGCCGAAACCATTCAGAATAAAATGACATAATACACTTTGAAAACATTTCATATCCACATTCAAGGCATTGTTCAAGGTGTTGGTTTCAGACCTTATGTATATCAATTTTTTACTTCAAAAAATACTCATGGCTGTGTAAATAACACTACCGACGGGGTTCATATTTACGTTAATATGCCCAAAGAAAGCAGCAATCTCATTTTAGAAGAATTAATAAAAAACGCACCACAACGCGCTATAATTACTTCAAGTTCTATTGAAGAAATAGACGCTATTTCATTTTCAGATTTCAGAATTATTCAAAGTGCTACCTCACAAAAACCAAACGTATTGTTAACTCCAGATTTTGCAATTTGTGAAGATTGCAAAACAGAATTACATTCTAAATCACATAAAAAACATCTATACCCTTTTATCACTTGCACTAATTGTGGTCCGAGATATTCCATAGCAAAATCATTGCCTTACGATAGAGAGACCACAACTATGAATTCATTTTCAATGTGCCCTAGCTGTAATGAAGAATATAACAATCCATCAGATAGACGCTATTTTTCGCAAACCAACACCTGTTCGAATTGCGCTATCGATTTATCGCTTTATAAGGATGGAAAAACAGAAAAAAAATTCAGCAATTTAGATTTTATAATCGAGCAATGGAACCAAGGTAAAATTATAGCCATAAAAGGCATTGGTGGTTATTTATTAACCTGTGATGCTACAAATTCAGCAGCAATTAAACGTTTAAGAAAACTAAAAAACAGGCCCTCAAAACCATTTGCAGTCATGTACCATGACATTTACGAATTATCTGAAGATGTTGAAATGGGGATTGGTGAAAAACTGGAACTCGAAGACCCTTCTGCCCCTATCGTATTGCTTTCTATCCAAAAAGATAGAATGACTCCCATTTCATTAGAGGACATTGCTCCGAATATGAACACGCTAGGCGTTATGATGCCTTACACGCCACTATATAAATTGCTGTTAGATGGCTTTAAAAAACCCATTGTAGCCACTAGTGGCAATATTTCTAATTCTACTATCATCTATCAAGATGATATGGAAGCCTTGTCGAAAATTGCAGATATCATACTTCTTAATAATCGAGATATTACAATTCCTCAAGATGATAGTGTTGTGAGATATAGTTCAATAAAATCTTACAGAACTGTTATAAGACGCTCAAGAGGATTGGCTCCTTCATACATTAATCCAGATTTAAAACTACCAAACACTTCTGTTTTAGCTATGGGCGCTATGCTAAAAAGCGCTTTCACCTTACTTGATAATAAAAACATTCATATAAGTCAATATCTAGGAAGTACAGATACTTTGGAAGCCGAACAAAATTATAAAAACACGCTGTCTCATTTTCAAAATTTATTTAATCCTAATTTAGAGGTTATTCTAACAGATAAACACCCTAACTATTTTACCACTGGGTTTGGGAAAGACATAGCGTCTAATAAAAACATTGAATGCATTGAAATACAACATCACAAAGCTCATTTTTTTGCTGTTTTAGGGGAAAATAATTTATTAGATAGTGATGAAAAAATATTAGGTGTCGTTTGGGACGGCACAGGGTTAGGTGATGATGGAAACATTTGGGGTGGTGAATTTTTCACTTATCACAAAGGAAAAACTGAGCGATTACATTATATTCAAGAATTTCCCTTTATTTTAGGTGACAAAATGCCTAAGGAACCTCGCATTTCTGCTTTTGTAATGGCATCTCATATTACAAACAACAACCTAATTCGAGATAAATTTTCTAAAACAGAATGGCAAATTTATCAAAAACTCAAACAAAACACTGACTTAAAAAGTACTAGCATAGGGCGTTTATTTGATGCTGTAACTTCAATTGTATTAGGCATTGACAAACAAACTTTTGAAGGTGAAGCAGCCATGTTACTAGAAAATGCCGCTTATCGTTATTTTAGAGCAAACAACTTCACCAAATACTATTCTTATATTAAAAACAATGAAATCCCAAATAATTTTATTGACTTTTTAATAGAAAACATCTTTATTGATTTAGAAAAAGAATTTGACAAGGATTTTATTGCAGCAAAATTCCACATAAGTTTAGCCCATTATATTGCGCTTATTTCAAAAAAACAGAAAGCAAAAAAAGTCGCATTTAGTGGCGGTGTTTTCCAAAATCAGTGGATAATAGAACTCATTATTGCTTTTATGGATGATGATTTCGAACTTTATTTTCATAAACAGTTATCTCCAAATGACGAAAATATATCGTTTGGACAATTAATGCATTACATTTACAGTAAAGATTAATCTATGAGTGGACTTAAAAAATTTTTAAATCGGCGAGAAAAGGGAATCACAGAAAAAAAAGATTCCGAAGATGAAAAAATTGAAGAAATTGAGGAAATCGATGTAAATTTATCTGATGATGAATTTTGGGCCATTACTAATCAATTTTTACTAGAAAGTAAGAATAGCGACAGTAATCAAGTCGAAATTTTACAAACTATATTAGGGGCCTATACCCCATTAAAAATAGAACAATTTGCAGAACGTTATAAAGCATTAAATTCTTAATAAAACATACACAACTAAGAATTAATAACTAGCAAAACAAGAACGAACACATGAAATATTTAACCGAATATAGAAACCCTAAAGCCGCACTTAAAGTTTTAGAAGAAATCAAAAAAACGGTCACCAAGCCATGGAAAATAATGGAAGTTTGTGGCGGTCAAACACATTCTTTAGTTAAAAATGGCATCTTAAGTGTTTTACCAAAAGAGATTACTATGGTTCACGGCCCTGGTTGCCCTGTTTGTGTTACGCCTTTACATTTAATTGACAAAGCTATTTATCTTGCTGAAGAAAAAGACGTGATCCTTTGTAGTTTTGGTGATATGATTCGGGTTCCTGGTTCTAAAAAAAGTATTCTAGAAGCAAAAGCGCAGGGTGCCGATATTCGTATTTTATACTCACCATTAGAAGCAGTAAATATTGCTAAAGCAAACCCCGATAAAGAAGTTGTTTTTTTTGCTGTAGGATTCGAAACAACAGCGCCAGCAAATGCATTATCCGTGCTTCATGCAGAAAAATTAGGTTTAAGTAATTATTCAATTTTAACTTCTCATGTGCTAGTTCCTCCAGCTATAGAAAATGTTATGGAAGATGTCGATAGCCATATCGATGGCTTTTTAGCTGCAGGTCATGTCTGTTCCATTATGGGATATTGGGAATATTATCCGCTTGCTGAAAAATTTAAAGTTCCAATTGTAGTAACTGGTTTTGAGCCTCTTGATATTTTACAAGGTATTTTAATGACCGTAAAACAGCTTGAAAAAAACAAATATGAAGTAGAAAATCAATATTCGAGAGCCGTTACTGAAGAAGGTAACGAAGCTGCTCAAGACATTATTGCCAAAATATTTGAAGTTACCGATCGCGTTTGGCGCGGTATGGAAAATATTCCTATGAGTGGTTTTGCTGTAAAAGAATCCTATGCTGCTTTTGATGCTATTCGAAAATTTGATGTCACTATTTCGGAAGCAGAAGAAAACCAATCGTGTTTGGCTGGCGATATTATGAAAGGCATCATTAAGCCTCATCAATGCCCAGAATTTGGCAAGAAATGCAATCCTCAAAACCCTTTAGGTGCTCCTATGGTAAGCTCAGAAGGAGCTTGCGCAGCGTATTATCATTTTTCAGATATCCTAGCATAGCATGAAAATTCAATTTATCACAACAGCATTCAATGGCATGGCACAACGCCTATGGATTGAATTAGATAGATTGAATCATGAAGTTCATGTAGTTATTCCGAATACTACAGAACAACTCATTGAAGACACCAATCAATACAAACCCGAATTAATTATCGCCCCCTTTTTAACGTATAAAATCCCCAAAGCGATTTACAAAAAATATACCTGCTTAATTGTGCATCCAGGTATTATAGGAGATCGCGGAGCGTCATCATTAGACTGGGCAATTTTAAAACAAAAAAAGACATGGGGTGTTACCATTTTAGAAGCGACAGAAAAAATGGATGCTGGCCCTATTTGGGCTTTTAATGCGTTTAAGATGCGTAACGTTAGCAAAGCAGAGCTTTATAGAAATGAAGTAACTCAAGCTGCATCAAAAGGCGTTCTACAAGCATTAAATTATTTTAAAAATTCAGATTTTAAACCACAATTATTAGATTACACCAACGCCGAAATTAAAGGGACATGGAACCCAAAAACTACCCAAAAAGAATTTCAGTTTTCTTGGGAAGACGATGTTCAAGATATCATTCGAAACATAAATGCTTCAGATAGTGCACCAGGAACTTTAATTGAGTTATTTGAAAAAGAATTTTATACCTACGGGGCACATCTAGAGACTTCCTTAAAAGGAACCAATGGATCCGTTTTAGCACAACGCCATAATGCCATTTGTATCGCTACAAAAAATGAAGCTATATGGGTAACACATTTAAAATCGACTGACACCAATGCTATTAAATTACCTGCAACAATGGCTTTGGGTAAACTGGCTAATGATATCCCAAACTCCAAATTAACGCCTTTCGATACTGTTGTTAGTGAAACCTGGCAAGAGATACGTTTTAAACAAGAAAATGACATTGGTTATTTACATTTCGATTTTTATAATGGCGCCATGAGTACAGAGCAATGTTTACGCTTAAAAAACGCTCTTATTGAAGCTAAAAAGCTTGTGAAAATAGTTGTTTTAATGGGTGGTCGCGATGTTTGGTCAAATGGAATTCACCTAAATAGTATTGAAAATGCTGAAAATCCAGCTCAAGAATCCTGGGAAAACATTAACGCCATTGATGATTTAATTTTAGAAATTATTAATTCCACCGATCATTACATCATTTCAGCATTACAAGGAAATGCAGGTGCAGGAGGTGTTTCATTAGCAATAGCAGCCGATAGAATAATATGTAGAGATGGCATTGTTCTTAATCCACACACAAAAAACATGGGACTATATGGTTCAGAATATTGGACCTATTTGTTACCAAAACGTATCGGTTTTAAAAAAGCCGAGCGTTTTACAGAAGACTGTTTACCTTGGGGTGTAGCTGTAGCTCATGAAATTGGTTTGATTGATGGCATTTATAATGACCAAAAAATTGATTTTACAACTCATATCAAGCAATTCACAAAAAACATCATTGATTTACCTTATTTTGATAAATTACTGAAGGCTAAAAAAATGCAACGAAAAAAAGACGAACGCAATAAACCCCTTAGTCTTTATAGAGAAGAAGAGTTAGACAAAATGCACAAAAACTTTTTTGAAAACGACTTAGATTACAACTACAAACGCTACTGCTTTGTGCATAAAATTACCGATACCAGTTCTAAAACAGTTAAGGACTTATACCGTCTTAGAAGAGAAACATATCGCAAACGCAAATGGGAAAACCTAGATTACGAATAAAACCATTTCTACTTTTAAGTATTAATAATTAACAAACCTATTAGATTTTAATATCTATTTCTGATTTAAGAACACCATCCTTTTTCAAAACCTCAATATCCGTTTCTAGTACCTTTTTAAAACTTTCGTTTTCAGAATTAAATAACAGTTTTAAACTATTATAAATTTCTGATGCCTTTTCAAGCTCATTTTTTACTAGATAAATATGTGCTTGATTAGCTTTTAGAGTTAAGGCCTCAGGACTAATTTTAAAACCGCTAATAATTGCTTGCTCAGCCACAGCAATTTCGTTACTACGCAATGCAAACCAAGAATACTGAATATAAGCATTAAGCATTTCATTTTTCAAACGTTCATTCTTTGGATATTCCCCAAAGGATATAAATAATTGATTTACAATATGTTTTTGTAATTTCAATTTTTCAGACGGCACAATAGTTTCATTAATTTTATCGGTAATAGCATCTGCTTTTATAAGTGCATCAGAAATTTCAAGATATTCTTCATCGACACTATTAAAATATTGAGTAAAATATTGAGTATCACTTTTCATGCTTAAAATTACTGGCTTTTCACTATCGCCATAAACATTAAGACGCCCTTCAATTTCTTTTAAAATTTTTAAAGACTCAGCTTTAAATCCTATTTCGCTGGTTTGCTCCAACAAATTTTGATACATGGTAGTGATATTCAACAAGGTAACACAAACATCTAAGTTAAAGGCTTCTGGCTGTTTTTCGGCTAAATAGCGTCTTATATTTAGAGCTTTCTCATAATACTCTTCGGCAAGTTTATAGTCATGTTTACCATCGTATAACACAGCTAAATTGTGAAAAATAGTTGCCATATAATGGGTATATGTTTCAGGTTCAGCATTTGCCAATTCCCTATATACCTTTTCTGCTTTTAAATAATATTCTACCGCCTGTTCTTTTTGAAATGCTGCTGCTTTCTCTTTCTTTTCATCTTTAACATTATCGGCTGATAATGTACCAAAACCAGAAAAACCACTTAATCCTTCACTTGCATAATCGTCTTTCACTTCGTGTTGATCTGTAAAAACAATCCCAATACTATTTAATGTAGAAGCATAGAACGGTAAAAATGTATTTCGGTCTAGTTCGATTAAATATTCATATTCTGTTAATGCATTTTTGTAGTACACTAAAGCATCTCCATATTTATACATGGTTTTAGCTGTAACTGCCAAATTATTAAACGTAGCAGCAACCAAAGACCTGTATGACTCTGGATTATCTTTGGCTAACGCCCTAAATATTTTTAAGGCTTTTAAATAGTTATTTCTAGCATCAAAAACGTTATTTTCATCAGTATAAATATTTCCTAAATTATAATAAGCATTGGCTATTAAAGGCTGTATATTTGGGCTTTCCTCTAAATTTTCATAAACTGTAATAGCTTCTTTATACTGCTTTTTTGCCATAAAAAAATCTTTTTGCAAATAACAGGCATCACCATAAGAATAATGCGTGTTTGCTAAATGTGAAATATAATCTTCAGGATTTTTATCACTTGCTTCTTTAAAAATAGCTAAAGCTTCTTTATGATGATTCTTAGACTTTTTCGGGTCCACTTTTAGGCTAATTACACCCAAATTATTTAAAATCACCGCTTTATTCACCATTAAATTAGATGCTTTTTCTTCTGATAATTCAGCATGAATTTCTAAAGATTTTTCAAATGAATCTATAGCTTGCTCTAAATTATTTAGCGATAAATATAATTTACCTGTCGTATTGTAAATGTCTATTTTCTGTTCAGGTATTGTTGTTTTATCAAGAGCCTCCACAAAATTTTGTATGGCTTCTTCATATTTTTTATCTCCGGCCATAACATTTGCAGTCGTTATAGTTTCTTCAAATGTTGTCATTTATTTATTGTTTTAAAATTCTAATGTATTCAGTTCTTGAAATCTCTGTTAATCCAATATCTATAGTTTCGTTTGTCTCTTTTTGCAAATCGAGTAGAACATAGTTTTCTTCTTGCAATTTTTTAGTGAGTTCAATAAGCGCACATTCTTTAGCGAACTTTTCAGTGCCATTTATATACTCACCAAAATATATTTTACCATTACTTGCTCCAAACGCTCCACCAACTAATACTCCATTTTTATGTACTTCTACAGAAAATGATAGTTTAAGCTTTTCTATTTCTAAATATGCTTTTAGAAATTTTCCTGTAAGCCAACCACTATTCATTTCTTCTTTATTCTCTATAGATTGTATCAATTTCATGACACCTTCTAAATCTTGATTAAAACTTACACTAAAACCTGCTTCTTCAATGCCTTCTGAAACATAATCTGGAACTTCTAAATCCTTCGGAAACAATACGATTCTTGGGTCTGGAGTCCACCATTTTGGATATCGCATGGGGTTAGTCCATAAATAGAACCCATTTTTATAACCTTCTAAAAGCCATTTTGCATTTACTTCTCCTCCTTCTGCCAATAAGCCATCACTATCTCCAAAATCTGCTGGCGGAAAAGAAATATTATCATTTTGAAATTTAAAAACGGGCATAAATATAAGATTAATTGTAATTGCAATATATTAAAGAAAACTGATAATTATGTGTATTTTTGAACTAACTTAATATGAAAATAAATAAGTATGAAATTGCAGTGCCCAATGCCAAAATTTGATTTTGATTTTATTACTCTTGGACATGGGAGTGGTGGATTGTTAACCAATAAATTATTAGACAGTGGTGTTTTTGATGTGCTGGGTAATGAAAAATTAAATAAACGCCATGATGGGGCATTTTTACATCTAAAAGGAGAGGTTGCTTTTTCTACCGATAGTTTTGTTATAACTCCTATTTTTTTTCCTGGTGGCAATATTGGCGAACTCGCTATAAACGGAACCGTTAATGATGTAGCCATGTGTGGTGCCGTACCAAAATATATTTCTCTAAGTTTTATTTTAGAAGAAGGCTTGCCTATGACAGAGTTTTGGGAAGTTTTAGTATCTATCAAAGAGGCATGTGATAAGGCTGGTGTTATAGTTGTAACGGGCGACACCAAAGTTGTTGACAAGGGAAAAGGTGATAAAATATTTATCAATACAACAGGAATTGGAGAGGTACATTCTAAAGCAGCTATTGATATTGATAATATTAAAGTTGGAGATAAAATTATTGTAAGCAATCAAATTGCAACACATGGTATTGCTATTCTTTCTGTTAGAGAAGGTTTGGAGTTTGAAACCACCATTAAAAGTGACACCACCAACTTAAACCACTCAATAATTAGTTTGTTAGATGAATTTGGAGATGCCATTCATTTGTTTAGAGACCCAACACGTGGCGGGCTCTCCTCTACTTTAAATGAAATTGCCCGTGACACCAATACGGGTATTGTTTTACATGATGATAAATTACCTATAGATACTCAAGTGAAAAGTGCTTGCGAAATATTAGGATTAGACCCACTTTATACTGCAAATGAAGGTGTTTTTATTGCGGTAGTTTCAGCTGAAAAAGCTGATGAAATTGTTTCTAAAATGAAATCGTTTAAAAACTGTAGCCACGCTTCAATTATAGGTGAAGTCACTGAAAATTATTCAAAAAAAGTAGTTATCACTAACACTATGGGCGGAAAGCGTGTAGTAAGTATGCAAGTTGGAGAACAATTGCCTAGGATTTGTTAAAATTTTCAATCATCAATCCAGCCTTCTAAATCCTCTGTTTCTCCCATCTTTTTTATGAGCTCGAAGGTTTCTTTAGCTTCTTTTTCATCTATAATACTTATAGCAGCACCAACATGAACTAAAACATAATGACCAACATTAGCCTCTGGCACCATTGTTAAATTCACTTCTTTTTGGATACCATCAAAGTCTACTTTACCGATGCGGAAAGTAGGGTCTAATTCAGATGTTATTTCAATTAATTTACCAGGAATTGATAAGCACATATTAAGCGTTTTTTTGTTGATTTTTCTCTAACTCTTCTTGCAACCAATTATACCAATCAGTCATACCCTGACCTGTAGTTGCCGAAACTTCAAAAAATTGTAAATGATGATTAACTTGAAGCGCATAGTTCTTTAATTTATCTAAATCGAAATTTAAGTGCGGTAATAAATCAATTTTATTGATAATACAAATATCTGCACTATGAAACATATCGGGATACTTTATAGGTTTATCCTCTCCTTCTGTAATACTAATAATGACCACGCGTTTTTGCTCTCCCAAATCAAACATAGATGGACAAACCAAATTCCCAACGTTTTCTATCATTAAAACAGAATTATCTTTAGGTTTTAATTGTTTTACGGCATCGTAAATCATATCGCTTTCTAAATGACAACCTTTTCCTGTATTAACCTGAATTACAGGCACATTCAAGGCATCTATTCTATCAGCATCGTTTAATGTTTGCTGATCTCCTTCAATCACATAAAAACCGATATTGGCCTTTAAATCTTTTAATGTCGTTTCCAAAATAGATGTTTTACCCGAACCTGGAGAACTTACCAAATTTAAAGTAAAAATATTTTTAGCATCAAAATACCCGCGATTTCTAGCAGCATCAATATTATTCTGACTTAAAATATCTTTTTCTAAATCTATAACTGTTTTTCCGTGATGATGATGCCCATAGTCGTGACTATGACTGTGATCGTGATGATGGTGATCATGATCATGATGGTGCTCGTGGTGTCCATGATTATGAACATTAAGGTTTTTATTTTTATTAGGCTTATTTATGGCAACTCCATCTGTACCACATCCGCAAACTCCACACATATTTTTATTTTTAAATTCTACGTATTCATTTTTAGTTTTATACGACTTCTAAAGATTTTACTCTTAATTCTTTCCCTTGCAAAATATCTTTAAAATGACTTTTACACTTGGGGCAACTATCGTACATTTTTTCCATGCTGAACATGGTATGACACTCTAAACATTTCGCTTTAGCTTCTTTATAATCGATATTTAATTTTGCCTTTTCAAGCACTGTGTTTTTTACAGCCGTACTCCAAACATATTCCAAAGAAACAAGTTCAACACCAGACATAGAACCAATTTCTAAATCAATTTGTTCTACGTTTTTTTTATTAACCTTTTTAGTTTCTTTTTCTGCAATGTCGATAATTCCCATTACAATCGATAGTTCGTGCATAATAATAGTAAATGTAAATATTTTGATTTTGATAACACAAAAACAAACCCTGTATTTATCCTATTCTGATTTTAAAACACATTAAAAAGTTAAATATAACCAATATACTCCAATTATAATTGCAAAAAGTCCACCAGCAAAACGAATCCCTTTAAAGAAAACAGCACTGTGCTCTTGTTTTGTGTAGCTTGAAATTTTTCCTAAAATTAATGCATAAGCTGTCATCGCCAATACAGTCCCAATGGCGAAACCACTAACATATTGAACCGTTTCAAATTGTGTTTCAAATCCTAAAGCAGGCAACAATAATAAAAAGTGAGCAACACCAGCTAATCCATGTAAGAATCCAACACCAAAAGATGATAAAACATTTTGTTTCACTACTTTTTTATGAGTGTGTTTGTGTCCAGCATCATGAGAATGTTCATGCTTATGGATATGTACATAAACTTCTTTTTCGGTATGCACATGCGGGTGTTCGTGATTTTTTTGTTCATTAAAAATTCTAAAGAAAGCCCAAAAACCAATCCCAATTAAGACAATTGATACTAATTGCTCGCTATAATTTGAGATATGTTCAACAGGAATATAATCTTTGAATATTGTAAACAAAACTCCTATTAAAAGCATACCTATAAGATGTCCAAAACCCCAAGAAAGGCCTATTTTCCAAGCTTTTCTTTTGCTTTCAATCACTAATGGCGTTACAGCCGCCAAATGGTCAGGACCAGAAATTACATGAAGCATAGAAGCCAATGTTCCTGCTAACAAAGGAATGGTTATTGTCATTAATTTACTTTAAAAGCTTACAATTTAATAAAAAATTATACTTAGCCAAACCAAATTTCCAGTTACCTTCTTAATATGTTTTGGGTTTAACAATTGTGTTGTTATTTTTTTGACTAAATCAATTCAAACTATAATGGTATTCCTTAAAAAAACTACAAATTAATAGAACCAAGTATCTTATAAATACACCTATAAAAATTTTAAATGTAAAATTAAATAGGAATAGCAAGAGGGTAACACGCTACGCGATGTTACTAATTTATAATTTATTGATTCTCAACAAATTAACTCACAAGTAATTATTGTCATTTTCTGTTTTTTGTGTAAATTTCATTTTTACACTAGTAAAACCAGCATTTCATTGTAACAATTTAATAAATTATGGATGATTTTAATACGATTCGGTTAAGGAAGAAAACATTAAATAAATTTAAAAATTATTCGAAAAAGATTAGCCCAAGTTATTCTGAAACCTTGGATTTTATGATTGCTTTTTTTGAAGATAATAATCTCTCTCCTTATGATACTTTAGGAATGAATAGAACTTCTCTTCAAAATGTTTTTAACAAACGTTTGGATGCTTTGATTTCAATTTTAAGGAATGTAGAAGAAACTCAACTTAAACCAACAAAAAAAATGTTGGAATCTTTATTTGAAGAAATAGAGGATACCGAACCTCTACTTGTTGAAAAATCAAGGTTTGAAGAACCAATCCTAATAACTGAAAATGAGGAATTAACTTTTTATCGAGATGCCTACAATAAACAACAAATAGAATTCAATACACTTAAGAATACACTAGATAATACGCTTAAAAAATTCAAATTCATTAAAAACACTTTTAGTTCTAATCAATATGTTTTAAGGTTAAGTATCAAAGAATACAAAACTTTAAAGGTTAATTTCTTAAATGATTCAAGGTGAAATATTCTTTATTTTAATTTCCTTTCAATACACTCCCGTTACTTTGTGAGGAATATATTGAAAGGAAATCATTTAAAGCCTAAAAAAATGTTGGCTGGGTTTCTGTTTTAATTTGTTGACTTTTGGTTTCAAATCTTTTAAGCAAATTACTTATATCCTCACTAATCTTCGTCTCTACTACTCTGGCATAAATTTGAGTCGTAGATAATTTAGTATGCCCTAATAACTTAGATACAGTTTCTATAGGAACACCATTAGACAACATAACCGTAGTGGCAAAAGTATGTCTAGCTACATGAAATGTAATATTTTTATAGATACCACAATCTTTAGCAATTTCTTTTAAATAACTATTTGCTTTCTGATTTGAACATAATGGAAGTAACGTTTTAGCATTTATTTTTTTTGAAACATCTTTATACTTATCAATAATTTCAAGTGCTTTAGGTAGAATTGGTATTTTAACTATTACATTCGTTTTTTCTCGCTTTTTAAAAATCCAATATCTATTATCAATACCTTTTATAATTTGATTTAAAGTAAGTTCTTTAACATCTACATAAGACAAACCCGTATAACAGGAAAACACAAAACAGTCCTTTACGCGTTCCAACCGTTCATTATTAAAACGAATGGTTTCAACCAGTTCTAATTCTCTTTCAGAAAGATACTGTCTGTCAAATTTATCAAACTTTAATTGAAATTGAGTAAATGGATTTTTAACTATCCACTCTAGTTTCATCGCTAGGTTTATCATTTTTTTGAACCGCTCTAAATGTTTCATAACACCATTATTAGACAACATCAATCTATTATTCTTATTCTTATAAGTTCTGAGAAATTGTTCAAAATCACAGATAAACCGATAGTTTAACTGTTTTAAGTATATATCATTTACTCTTAATTTTTGACTTAAAAATTTATGCAGATACTTCTCTGTTGTATAATAATTTTTCATCGTACCAAATTTCAGTATTGTAACCATATTGGTGTTATGATAACTAATGAGTTCTTTTAAAGTTTTGTGTATGTCATCCTCCCCTAAATATCGTCTCTTAATAGCCTTGGCAGAAACTATTTTACCTTCTTCTAATAATTGTTTATGACAATCGAGCAATTGACTGTAGGTTTGATCAAGATAAGCGTTTAAAACTCTAATTTTATAAGCATTACCTCGACCTCTATTTTTGGAGTTATCCCATTCTTTAAATAAAACGTGTCTTTTAAGGCTAATTTCAGTACGCTTGCCATTAACTGTAATACGGGCATAAACTAATAATTTACTTGCCGTACTTGATGATTTCCTTGTGAAGAAAACAATTGAGAAAGTGCTGTGTGTTTGCATTTTAAATATCTTTAGTTAAACAATTTGATTTGTAAAAACAAATGTCAAATTGCTCCTAAATATTCTTTAAAATTACAATAATTCAGGCAAAAAATAACTCACCGAATCGTACACCTTTTATTTGATATTATATGATATCAAACAACATCATATAAAACAGAAAACACTGATAATCATACGACTAACAGTGTTTTAGTTTAACCTATTACTAGGTTCGTCGGGGTGGCAGGATTCGAACCTGCGACCTCCTGCT
>TARA_R110002167_G_scaffold348970_2_pt1 | contig 25843 bp, 22 predicted proteins | sample TARA_R110002167 | Tara Oceans TARA_R110002167 (sample SAMEA4398238) | marine metagenome | biome: Polar Biome; feature: [MES] marine water layer (ENVO:01000295) within the mesopelagic zone...; material: water (ENVO:00002006), including particulate matter (ENVO:01000060) such...
GCTTTCTGGTGCTTAATTAACCCATGTCATAGAGTTCAAATCTCTATATCACCGCCACATTCTAAGAAGCCGCTCTTTAACGAGTAGCCGTTTTTTTTGCCTTTAGTTTAGTGATCAAATAGGGTTTGTAGCACATATACCTAATAAATCATTTCTGTCATGTTACAGAGGTTTCATAGTAATGTTTAACAAAACTATGAAATTAAAAGCGTATTAGGTTATTAGCTTGAAATTTAGATAAATTAGACTAGATTTAAATACAATAATGTAGAGATATATTACTGAAACGTCTACATAATATACTGTTGTGATAAACAAGAGACCAACTATAGCAAGGAGATAATTGATTTTGATATGAGAATAGGCTAGTGGAAAAAAATTAATAACAATACACTTAAGTAATGCTCCATAACAAAAGCATGAAATAGATTTACGAACCTGATGGATTTAAAAAAAACTTAGAAATCCGCCCGAACAACTCGTCACTTATTGTAAGGCGTTAAGTTTTCCCAAGGAGATCACATGGAACTGGAAGATAAATTTTTAGTATCTTTAATCAAGTACACCAAAGCCTTGTCGGTTGCGTTGGGCTACCGTGATATTCATACACAACTCCATTCCGAGCGTGTGCAACGTCTTTCTTTGGAAATTGGGGGATATTGTGGTCTGTCAAAAAAAGAGATTAATGTTCTTAACATTGCCGCATCGTTCCACGACATAGGAAAAATAGGAATACCCGACCACATTTTGTTTAAGCCTTCTCAATTTGACGAAGCCGAGTGGGAAAAAATGAAAAAGCACTCCGAAATCGGAGAGAAAATAATAGCATCAACAGAACTCGAAGGCTCGCAATATGCTTCTCTGGTGATTCGTCACCACCACGAATATTACAACGGCATGGGTTATCCAGACAAACTTTCAGGAGAAAGCATTCCTATTTGTTCTAGAATTATCTCCATCGCCGACAGCTACGACGCGATGGCCGTGACAAGGCCATACCATCACGCGAGATCGCATCTGAAAATCATGCCTATATTGGATGAAGAAACTGGGGAGAAGTTCGACCCAGAACTAATGCGTGTCTTTTGCAAAATCATTGAATCTAGCAAATTTATTGCGCCAAAAATGTAGGTAAATTAGCTTACCGTTATTTACCTACTTTGGGCCTGAGTTTGTGAAAACGTTAACAGGGAAGGGCTTTGATGTTTTTCTTGATTGAAAATTTCATGATATTATGGCTCTGAATTGTAAAACTAACCCAGCTATAGAGGCTAGCACCTCTTGGGGAGTTATTGTGTCTAACGTTATTACTGATAATAAATCAAAGGTGTTGCTCTATGGAAATGGATAAATCTATTAATGTGTTTGGGGAAAAATTAGAAATCTGTTGTGAAAATCCAATCACTGGCTTTTACCGTGACGGTAAATGTAATACTAACAAAGACGATGTAGGTTCACATACAGTCTGCATTAAAGTATCTAAAGAGTTTTTGGAGTATTCAAGATTTAGAGGTAATGATTTATCTACACCTATACCTGAGTTTGGTTTTCAAGGTTTAAAACCTGGAGATAGCTGGTGTTTATGTGCCTCTCGATGGCTAGAAGCTGAAGCAAATAACATGGCACCCAGAATTCATCTTAAAAGGACTCATATTAAAGCATTAGATATTGTACCAATGACGTTACTTAAAAAGTACGCAGTTGATCTGAATTAGAGGATTAAAAACAAGCTAACAAGCGTCGTGGTTCTTTTTCGTCTTTTTTTATCACGTTTAAAAATAGCATTTTCTATTGATGCTTAAAATGGTAAACCTATGCTTTAGATCAAACTGTTTAACTATTCTTTGTGGTACAAAATAAGTAATTAATTACAGGAGAATATTATGAGTTCAACGTTTTATATGCCGTCTTTAAACGTTATAGGCAGTGGTTGTTTAGCTGAAGCTGTTAACTATATAAAAGAGCAAGGATTTAAACAGGGGTTAATTGTTAGCGATACCGTTTTAAATAAAATAGGTGTGGTAAAAAACTTTACTGACTTACTTGATCAGCACCAAATTGCCAGTATCGTATTTGATAAAGCACAGCCTAACCCAACAGTAAGTAATGTTAATGATGGATTAGAAATACTTAAACAAAATGATTGCGATTTTGTTGTTTCTTTAGGTGGTGGTTCTCCACATGATTGCGCCAAAGGTATAGCATTAGTCGCCACCAATGGAGGGGAGATAGCCGATTATGAAGGTATTGATCAATCTAAAAGACCGCAACTGCCTTTAATTGCTATTAATACTACCGCAGGCACCGCATCAGAAATGACGCGTTTCGCTATTATTACCGATGAAAAACGCCATGTAAAAATGGCTATTGTTGATAAACATACTACGCCAGTATTGTCAGTCAATGATCCTTCACTAATGGTTGGTATGCCAGCCTCATTAACGGCTGCAACGGGTATGGATGCACTAACGCATGCAATTGAAGCCTATGTTTCTATCGCCGCTACGCCTATTACTGATGCTGTGGCACTAAAAGCTATCGAGCTTATTCAAGCCAATTTACCCATAGCGGTTGAAAATGGCGAAAATATTGAAGCAAGAGAGCAAATGGCTTATGCCCAATTTATGGCTGGCATGGCATTTAATAACGCCTCATTAGGCTATGTACATGCCATGGCTCACCAATTAGGCGGTTTTTACAACTTGCCTCATGGTGTTTGTAATGCGGTATTATTACCGCATGTACAGCGTTATAATGCACAAGTATGTCCAAAACGTTTAAAAGATATTGCTAATAGTATGGGCGTTGACGTACTTGCCATGTCAGCAGAGCAAGGTGCAAATGCCGCTATCAGTGCTATTGAAAAATTATCGCTTAAAGTTGGTATTCCAGCAGGATTAGAAACGTTAGGTGTTAAAGTTGATGATATTTCATTATTGGCTGATAATGCCTTAAAAGATGTGTGCGGTTTAACTAACCCTAAACAAGCAAGCCACGAAGAAATTTGTAATATTTTCCGCGCTGCCATGTAAAGAAAACAGGCCGAACAGCAACTTAATTGTTGTTCGGTCATTTTCTCAAGTAAAATATTTGCGCATGAGTTAATTGTTATTACATTGAGCTTAACAGAATACTTGTCTCGCTGTTAAGCACACCATCTATTGTTCTAACATCACGCAATACTCGGTCAAACTCCAGCAAATTTGATGTTTTAATATCGGCCACTAAATCCCAAGCGCCATTCGTCGTGTGAAGTTTTTCAAGTTGCGGAATGCCACGCAATTTATTAATAACTTGTGCAGTCGATTTACCAACAACCGCTATCATCATAATAGCTTTAATCACATCAATTTCTAACTCATCATGGGCTCGAATAGTAAAGCCCAGAATCGCGCCAGAATCAATGAGTCGATCCAGCCTATTTTGCACAGTGCCACGTGATACATGCAGCAATTTTGCCATTTTGATTGCCATCTTCACGAGATAATATATGACTTAGTTAATTAACACAAAATACTGAAGAGAAACTATGTCCTTATTTCCGCAGGCGCCAAATACGGTCGTCATGATTCGTCCGCATCATTTTTGTCCAAACGAAGAAACGAAGCAAGACAATAGCTTTCAGGCAAGAGCGTCTTTTGACAAACAACAGGTTAAAATACAAGCCTATGAACAAGTAACCACCGCAGGCAAAATACTTGAGGCTGAAGGCATTGTTGTGCATACTTTTGAAGATGAGGGGGTTGAAACACCCGATTCAGTGTTTCCTAATAATTGGTTTTCAACTCACACCGGTGGCCAGATCGCTATTTACCCCATGTATACTCAAAATCGTAGAAAAGAACGGCGCACAGATATTATTGAATTACTTAAAAATCAATATCGTGTGCAAGATGTCGTTGATTACTCTGGATTAGAGTATGATGAAATTTATCTTGAAGGCACAGGTGCTATGGTGTTGGATCATATAGAACGAATTGCTTATGCCGTCCGTTCAAAAAGAACTGATTCACATGTACTTGAACGTTTTTGCTCTCACTTTAATTTTGAACCCATGGTTTTTGATGCACAGGATAAAGCCGGTATTGCTGTTTATCACACCAATGTTTTAATGTGTATTGGCAGTGAGTTTGTGATGGCGGGATTTTACATGATGACAGATCTTAAGCGCCGAGAGCAAATTATTCAGCGCTTTGAAAGTTCAGGTAAACGCATTATTTATTTAACTGAACAACAAATAAACGCCTTTTGTGGTAACGCACTTGAACTGCAAGGGTCTTCAGGGCGTATTTTGGCACTTTCTGCTAAAGCTTATGCAGCATTAACACCTGATCAAATATCGGTACTGGAAGAAAGTGTGAAATTGATACCACTTGATGTATCCGTAATTGAACTTGCTGGCGGTTCAGTACGGTGTATGTTGGCAGGTATCCATTTATCGAAAAGATAGTATTATCGAAAAGAGAGTATTTTATTATCGGCTGAGTAGATAAATAAAAATAATAATAAAAGAGGAAAATAAATGATTAATGAAATTGTAAGCTCTATCAACAATATATTGTGGGGCCAAGGTCAAATATTGATTTATTTGCTTCTTTTTGCCGGTTTTTGGTTTTCGTTTAAGCTTCGCTGGATACAAATACTTCAATTCAGGTATATGTTTACTGTTATGAAAGGGAGTACCCAAGCTGACAAATCTGGAATTAGTTCTTTTCAGGCTTTGTGTACCGGGCTTTCTGCCCGAGTAGGAACGGGCAATTTGGCAGGTGTTGCCATGGCTATTTCTCTTGGCGGCAGTGGCGCGGTATTCTGGATGTGGGTAATTGCACTGTTAGGTATGGCTACCGGCTTTGCTGAAAGCGTGCTTGGGCAGTTATATAAGGTACGCGACGAACATAAAGAATTCAGGGGCGGTCCTGCTTATTATATTCGCTCTGGGCTTAATAAACCTTGGCTTGCTATCCTGTTTTCACTTTGTCTTTTTCTAGGTTATGGCTTAACTTTTAGCGCCATGCAAGCCAATACCATCGCAGATGCCTTAAATAATACTTTTACCATTCCTCGTGAATATTCAGGTATGGTAATTGCCGTACTCGCAGGCAGTATTGTAGTGGGCGGATTGCGTAGTATCGCTCGATTTGCAGAACTCATTGTGCCCTTTATGGGGGTAGCGTTTATTAGTACTGCGTTGATTATTACCTTAATGAATATTCAATTATTACCATCTATGTTTATGGATATATTCTCTTCAGCCTTTGGTCTAAATGAAGCAGGTGCGGGCGCTTTAGGTGCGGCAATAAAAAATGGTATTCAGCGAGGCTTGTATTCTAATGAAGCAGGGGCGGGTAGTGTACCTCATGCCGCGGCAGGTGCATCACCTGTACCTAACCACCCTGTTGCTCAGGGGTATGTGCAAATGTTAGGGGTTTTCTTAGACACAATGGTGCTTTGCAGCTGTACCGCTGTGGTTATTTTGTTGTCGGATATTAATATTAGCGGCGAAATGGAAGGCATTAGTATGACCCAAAATGCGATGACGAGTCACTTCGGTGCGGGTGGAAACTATTTTGTCGCCGCCGCAATTACCTTATTTGCTTTTACCTCGGTGGTTGCTAATTACGCTTATGCAGAAAGTAATCTGCACTTATTCAAACTAGACAACAAAATAGGACGACTACTCTATACCAGTGTTTATTTAATTATGGTGTTTTGGGGAGCAAATGCATCGTTGAAAGAAGTATGGGGATTAGCAGATATGGCATTAGGATTAATGACGTTAGTTAATATTTACGCCATTGTTTTACTCACCCCGACCGTAGTCAATTTAACTAAAGATTTTCGGGAAAAACTAAAGGTAAATGGTAAGCCCACTTTTTCACTTGATGATGTAGAAATACAAGGAGAAACTGAACCAGGTGTCTGGTCTAGCCATAAATAAATAAAGCCAATAAAACTATATAAGAAATAAAAAAGGTAACCAGCCAATGATTATTGGCAGATGACCTTTGGCTGACTACCTTTGGTAAGTCATGTTTACGTGGTCAATTGTTAAAAGGTAGGGGGGCTAAAAACCTTGTAAAACAATTTTACCAATTGACTTCCCTGACTCTAACACTGCATGTGCCGCTCGTAAATTTTCGGCATTAATCGACCCTAGGTTTTTACCAACGGTAGTTTTGATATGACCTTGGTCAATTAAGTCTGCAACGTTATTAAGTACACGATGTTGTTCGCTCATATCTGTTGTTTTGAACATTGAACGAGTAAACATGAACTCCCAGTGCAGTGACAAACTTTTAGGTTTAAGTTTGACGATATCAATTGATTTAGGATCATCAATTAACGCTATTTTTCCCATTGGCGCTAACAACTCAACATAACTATCTAGGTATGAGTCTGTGTGAGTTAAGCTAGCAACGTGCGTTACTTGTCCAATAGCTAATTGTTCAATTTGTTCTACTAACGGTTTAGCGTGATCAACAACATAATCAGCACCCAATGATTTTACCCAATTTGCAGAGCTTTCGCGTGAAGCGGTAGCAATAACGGTGGCACCGGTTAGTGTATTCGCTAATTGTACAAGAATTGAACCTACGCCCCCAGCAGCGCCAATAATCAAAATTATATCGTTCGAGCGTTCTTTTGAGTCAGGTTGTTGTTGCTTAATGGCTAAACGCTCAAATAATAATTCCCAAGCGGTAATCGCGGTTAGTGGCAAAGCGGCAGCTTCACTATCAGATAAACTTTTTGGCTTATTACCGACAATACGTTCATCAACTAATTGATATTGTGCGTTACTGCCCTGGCGGTGTAAATCGCCGGCATAAAACACCATATCACCTGGCTGGAAGTTACTGACTGATTCACCAATCGCGACAACTTCACCCACAGCATCCCAACCAAGCACTTTATATTGCCCTGATTCAGGTGCTACATTTTGACGAATTTTGCAATCCACCGGATTTACCGCAATAGCCGTAACACGAACTAATAAATCACGTCCTGAAGCTTTAGGTTGTGGTAATTCAATATCTATTAAGGATGCTGAGTCTTTGATCGGTAATGATTGATTATAGCCAATTGCTTTCATTATTATTCTCCATTAAGTTTAAAACGTTATTTTTTCATTGAGGTAATGATAAAGCTTGATTGGCATAATAAAAACAGCTGAATGATTGAATCGTTATCAATTTATATTAGACACTCTTTTTGATAAACTTAATCACCAAAAAGAGTGTCTCGTGGATATTATTCGCAACGTTCGATAAGTGCCGCTATTCCCTGTCCGCCACCAATACACATTGTGATCACTGCATATTTACCTTGAATGCGTTGTAATTCATGTATCGCTTTAACCGTTATTAATGCCCCAGTAGCGCCAATAGGGTGCCCTAAAGAAATACCTGACCCATTCGGATTCACTTTTTCCATATCTAGCTGTAAATCTCGACATACCGCTAATGCTTGTGAGGCAAAGGCTTCATTAACTTCCCAAACATCAATATCATCTTTACTAATGCCAGTTTTTTCCAATAACTTATTTACCGCAGGAACAGGGCCAATACCCATAATTTCAGGTGCTACGCCAGCAAAGGCATAACCTACTAACTTAGCAAGCGGTTTTAAACCATTTGCTTTGGCATATTCACTATCAGCCATAACAACTACAGCGGCAGCATCATTAATACCAGAAGCGTTGCCCGCAGTGACAGAACCCTCTTTTTTAAAGGCAGGGCGAAGTTTTGCCATATCGGCAATAGTACAATCAAAACGAACATGTTCATCAGTAGTATAGTGAACTACGCCTTTACGAGACTTCAATTCAACTGGAACGATTTGATCACCAAAACGATTGTCTTCAATTGCACGCTGTGCTCTATTATGTGACTCTACGGCTGCTGCATCTTGCTCTTCGCGAGTTATACCCCATTGCTCTGCAATATTCTCAGCGGTAATCCCCATATGAGTATCTGTGATCGGACATGTTAATGCGCCCACCATAGGATCAACCATTTGTGTATCCCCCATCTTGCTACCAAAACGTGTTGATGGACTCCAATAAGGTACACGTGTCATAGACTCAGCACCGCCAGCTACCGCAAGGTCACAATCGTCAAGCAATAACAATTGCGCCGCAGAAATAATGGCTTGTAACCCTGAACCACATAGGCGATTTACCGTTAAAGAAGGTGTAGAATCGGGTAATCCGCCTTTTATAGCTGCAGTTCTACTCATATACATATCGCGACGGTCGGTATGAGCTACATTACCAATAACACAGTGTCCAACATCTTCACTATTTGCACCTGAACGTTTAACCGCCTCTGCAACCATCTGACCAGCAAGATCTGTTGGTGTCACGTCTTTTAATGAGCCGCCAAAATCTGCAATTGCAGAACGTACACCACTTAAAAAAACAACTTCACGTTTTGACATATTTATCTTCCTTTATATTTATTGAAACGCAAATTATATGTTCCTCAAGTTAAATTTTAAATGCCGCTTTAGTCTATATCTTCTCGGAATAACACTATTAGTCGGCTCTTGATATTACAGTAAAATACAATTTTAACTATACAAAAAAAGGCCAACCTAGTGAAAGGTTGGCCTTTATAAAATATCAATAAATGATTTAAGCGTTTTGAATTAACGTTCTACCGCTAAGGCAACACCCATACCACCACCAATGCACAAGGTAGCTATACCTTTTTTAGCATCGCGTTTAATCATCTCGTGAACCAACGTCACCAGAATACGTGCACCTGAAGCACCAATTGGATGTCCAAGGGCAATTGCACCGCCATTTACATTGACTTTGTTGGTATCCCAACCCAAATCACGATTCACAGAAATGGCCTGCGCTGCAAAGGCTTCATTTGCCTCAATTAAATCAAGATCGTCAACCGTCCAACCCGCTTTTTTAAGGCAACGTTGAACGGCTGGAATAGGGCCAGTGCCCATAATTGAAGGATCTACACCAGCATTAGCATAAGCTTTAATCTTCACAAGCACTTCAAGACCAAGCTCAGCTGCTTTTGATGCGCTCATCATGATAACACCGGCAGCTCCATCATTAATGCCCGATGAAGTACCTGCGGTTACCGTACCGTCTTTTTTAAAAGCCGGGCGAAGCTTGGCTAAGCCTTCAGCAGTTGCACCATGTTTAGGAAACTCATCTGTGTCGAAAATAACAGGGTCTCCACGACGCTGTGGAATGACAACAGGGATTATTTCATCTTTAAAGCGACCAGACTTTTGAGCAGCCTCTGCTTTATTTTGTGAAGCAGCAGCAAAAGCATCCTGCTCTTCACGAGAGATACCATATTGTTCAGCAATATTCTCAGTAGTAATACCCATATGATAGCCTTCGAATGTATCAGTAAGGCCATCATTAAGCATAGTATCTATTGCTTTCCAGTCACCCATTTTGACGCCGTTACGACTTCCTGGTAACACGTGAGCTGATTGACTCATGCTTTCTTGACCACCGGCAATAACAATATCGGCATCACCACAGGCAATTGATTGGGCCGCTAAATGCAGGGCTTTTAAACCAGAGCCACAAACTTTGCTGATACCCATTGCAGGTGTTGTATGAGGTAAACCAGCATTAACTGAAGCTTTACGTGCTGGATTTTGTCCCTTCCCCGCCATTAATACTTGGCCTAGAATAACTTCATCAACAAGTTCTGGCGCAATTCCTGTTTTTGCTAATAAGTCTTTAATCACTGTTGTACCAAGAACATCTGCAGGTACTGTCGCCAATGAGCCACAAAAACTACCAATTGCCGTTCTTCCGGCTGCGACGATTACTACATCTTCCATATATTACCTCAATCGATTTGAGCGCAAAATTGCACCGTTTTATAATTTGTAGATAGCTTAGAATGCTTCAAGTTAGAATACTTCAAAGAAATCCACGGTTTTGTGAAAAACTTATAATAAAAACATATAAGATCAAGTTTATTTTATAGGTCTAATTATGCACAACGAGATCATAACTTTAATAAAAATGGTATTAGGCAGAGGGCAATATTAAAACTGCATTTCTGGCACGTATTCTGGGATTATAAGTTCTCCGGCTGTCAACGCTATAATTTCTTGAACAGATACGCCAGGTGCTCTTTCAAGCAAATGAAATTTACCCGCTTTAATTTCTATATAGGCAAGATCAGTTAATACTTTTTTTATACATCCTTTACCTGTTAATGGCAAGGTGCAATTGGTTAATAATTTTGATACACCATGTTTAGAGGCATGTGTCATCGTTACTATGATGTTATCTGCCCCTGCGACTAAATCCATGGCGCCCCCCATGCCTTTAATCAATTTTCCGGGGATCATATAGGAAGAAATATTGCCATTAACATCAACTTCAAAGGCACCAAGCACGGTTAAATCTACATGACCACCACGTATCATTGCAAAAGAAGTTGCACTATCAAATAATGAAGCACCTGTTGTCATGGTTACCGTTTGTTTACCGGCATTAATTAAGTCGGCATCTATCTCATCTTCGGTAGGGAATTGACTCATACCTAAAAGACCATTTTCAGATTGAAGCATTACTTCAATGCCTTCAGGTATATAGTTTGCCACCAAAGTAGGTATACCAATACCAAGGTTAACGTAGAAACCGTCTTGTAATTCTTGTGCTACGCGTTGAGCCAATTGTTCACGAGTTAACGCCATATTATTCTCCTTAAGCTGAACGCACGGTGCGTTGTTCTATGCGTTTTTCAAAGTTACCTTTGATAACACGATTAACATAAATGCCGGGGGTATGGATTTCATTCGGATCTAACTCTCCAGGCTCAACAATTTCTTCAACTTCTACTACAGTAATTTTCCCCGCAGTTGCTGCCATTGGGTTGAAGTTACGCGCGGTATGGCGAAACACTAAATTACCATAACGATCGGCCTTCCATGCCTTTACAATGGCAAAGTCACCGGTAATAGACGTTTCTAAAATATAATCTCTGCCATTTATATTACGCTCTTCTTTGCCTTCAGCAACGGGTGTACCAACACCGGTAGCGGTGAAAAAAGCAGGAATGCCAGCGCCGCCAGCACGCATTTTTTCTGCCAAAGTACCTTGTGGTGTTAATTCAACTTCTAATTCACCAGACATTAATTGACGTTCAAATTCAGCGTTTTCACCCACGTATGAGGCAATCATTTTTTTTATCTGACGATTTGGCAATAACAGGCCCAAGCCGAAATCGTCAACACCACAATTATTTGACGCAATCGTAAGGCCTTTGGTACCCATTTTTTGTATTTGGGTAATTAATCCTTCAGGAATACCACATAAACCGAAGCCTCCCGCGATAACCGTCATGTTATCTTTAAGACCCGCCAATGCTTCTTTGTAGCTTGACACTACTTTGTTAAACCCAGACATATTTTTAATCCTTATGAGGTTTGTTCTGCAAATATATTGACTGTCATAATCAATTATGATGAAATATTTATCAAATTAATTTTTTCTAAGTATTAATAAATAATTTAAATATTTATTAATACTAAAAGAGCGGTTCGTTATCAATAATTCTACAATAAAACAATTGCGAGCCTTCGTTACTGTGGTTGATTCAGGTAGTTTTGCTGAAGCTTGCGTGTTATTACACTTATCTCAGCCTGCTTTAAGTATTGCCATTAAGAATTTGGAACAAGGGCTTGGTGGTAAGTTATTGATTCGTTCTACTAAAACCTCAGTGTTAACCCCTGAAGGGAAAGAATTTTACCCTACAGCACAACGGTTACTTAGAGATTGGGACAATGCATTTAATGACTTGAATGATTTATTTTCATTAAAAAGAGGGAAGTTAGAGCTTGCCGCTATGCCGTCATTTAGCAGTAGTTTACTACCCGGGTATATACGACTTTTTCGCGAAAAACATCCTAACATTAATGTCAAAGTTCATGATGTAATAGCAGAAGATACCATTGCTATGGTTCGGGGTGGACGAGTTGAACTTGCGGTAACTTTTGATCCAGGTGATTGCGATGATCTCACCTTTTATCCTTTATTTAGCGATAACTTTATTGTCGCTCTTCCACAACATCACCCATTATTAGCTTGTAAAAATATTTCTTGGCAGGCTATTGCTCAATATCCCTTTATTGCCTTACAAAAACCATCGAGTATTCGAGAGCTAATTGAAAAAACCATAACAGCGAACAATATACAGTTAACTATTGAATTTGAAGCAAATCAATTAGCAACTATCGGAAAAATGATTTCCGAGCAGCTCGGCGTTAGTATTATGCCATCGTTATGTAAGCCGCAATTACAATCACAAGGTGTATTGTGCCGTCCACTAGAATCACCACTGGTGGGTCGTCGGGTTGGCATTGTTAAAAAAAGGCGTATGCCATTATCCTCTACAGCCCAAGCCTTAGTGAATATTATTAAAGCACATGCTAATTATATGATTGATGAGCATTTGTAATGATGCAGCGACTTGATTTAATGCTTATCTTTTTTTATTTTTTAAATGCTATGTTGTGAATGCAACGCTATTTTTTTCTTACATCGAATGACTATCTCTATTTTTTCATCTTCAGATTTGTTTAACCAATCACTAATCTCTGATTTAGACCTATAGCACCCTATACATATATCATTTTCATCTAGCTTGCATTGACTTATACAAGGGGTAATTAAATTTGTACTCATTCCTATAAACATATCAGCAATTCTCTAATCGTATATACCGTTCTTTGCGCTAGCTTAGCGGGGCAAGTAGTGAGCCTAAAATATCGTCAGTTAAACTCAGTTTACTATCACTTACTTCTTCAGATAACAATGCTTTTGCTAATTCAGCCTTGTTTTGTTGTATTTTTTGAATTTTTTCTTCAATTGAGTTTTCAATAATATATTTGTAAACAAAAACAGGTTTGTCTTGCCCAATACGATAAGCTCTATCAGTGGCTTGGTTTTCTACCGCAGGGTTCCACCAAGGATCAAAATGAATAACCGTGTCGGCTGCCGTTAAGTTTAAGCCCACGCCCCCTGCGCGTAAGCTAATTAAAAATACTGGCACTTCACCTCGTTGAAACTTATCAACGACTTCTTGCCGTTTAGTAGTTGCGCCTGTTAATTTAACATAATCAATACCCGCAGCCACCAACTCTTCCTCTATCAAGGCAAGCATACTGGTAAACTGTGAAAATATTAATATTTTACGGCCTTCATCAATTTGCTCAGGCAGCGTTTCCATTAAATAATCAAGTTTAGCTGATTGGTTTACTTTTTTAGCTCCGTCAAGTGATAACAACTTAGGGTGATTACATACCTGTCTCAGTTTTAATAACGCATCCAATACTTCTATCTGACTACGCTTTAAGCCTTTATCAGCAATAATATCTTTTAAGCGACTGTCCATGGCTAAACGTACTGATTCATACAATTCAGCTTGTTGGCCCTCAATACGTAATTTTTGAATTATTTCAGTTTTAGGCGGTAGCTCAGTGGCTATTTTGTCTTTGGTTCTGCGTAAAACAAATGGTTTAATACGTTGATTTAATAACAACTTACGCTCTTGATCACTGTGTTTTTCTATGGGAGTTCTAAAAAGTTTGGTAAATTGCCTTTGTCCGCCTAGAAATCCGGGCAGTAAAAAATTAAATTGCGCCCAAAACTCACCTAAATGATTCTCCATAGGCGTACCGGTTAAGCACAATTTATGCTGTGCTTTAAGTGTCAGAAACGCTTGGTATAATTTTGTTTTAGTATTTTTTATATAGTGGGCTTCATCAAGAATAAGGTAATAAAAATTTTGTTTACAATAAAGATCTAAATCTTTAGTAATTAACGCATAACTGGTGATAATGATATCAACATTGTTTTCAACGTTAATTTCAAGCCTTTCACTTCCTTCAATATTTTTAGTTCTTTCAATACAGTCGAAGTGCTGATGACGTTTGCTACCGTGTAATACCCGATAAGAAAGCTGAGGGGTAAATTTATCTATTTCATTAGCCCAGTTAAAAATAACACTGGTGGGCGCAACAATTAATACCGGTTTAGTCAATCGGCCTTGCTGTTTTTCAACTAATAAGTGTGCCAAGGTTTGAATGGTTTTACCTAACCCCATGTCATCAGCCAAAATACCGTTTAATTGATACTCCCGTAAAAACTGTAACCAGTTGAGTCCTTGATGCTGATACATTCTTAAGGTCGCGTTTAGGCCCTCGGGTATCGCAACCGTGGTGACTTGTTGAAAGTCTTTTAGTTTATCAGCCAAAGCTCTTAACTTACTTGTACCTGTTGCTATCAATCCTTGGTCATCTAACATTGATAATGTTTGATGACTTTGAAAACGCGATAGCTGCATAGTGCCATCTTTATTTAAGGCGTTGGGCATAAACAGTTCAATAAATTGTTTTAATATTGGCTGTACGCTTTGATATCGCAAGGCAACAAAATTACCATTGTCTAGATCAACATAAATAGGGGAGTCAGGCGAAATAAGCGGTTCGTTTTCGCGATCGATCTTTTCACTATTAACCTTTTCGTTATGAAACAACACCGACTTTGGTAGTTGTTCAATAGCACCTAGCAAAATAGGAAACGCGGGCATTTTTTTACCATCAATGGTTAAATTTAACCCTAATGAGAAGAAGTCGTGATCGTCAGTTTCAATGACTTCAGCATCAAATATGCTATTCGTAGAGAGCGCTTTATAATAAAAATCATCAGCAAAGCTAATGTTCCAGCCCAAGTCTTTAAGTAATGATAATTCTTGATCCAAAAAATGATGCCAAAAATAGCGGCCTTGCATCAGCATTGAAAATTTAGGGGTTTTATCTTTATTTAAATTACCTTTATTAAAAGAATCCTGATTAGTATAAGTGTAATGTTTAGGTTTCGGCTGAGCGTAAAATTTTAACGCGGTAAGTTTATTTATAACGGTTTGCTCAAAGGTTAAATCTCGATAAAGCTTTACCTCACTAGTGCTAGCGTTAGAGCTATCGCTATCGTTATCTGTAGCATTTAAGTTTGATGACGACACCGTAACGCTATCATTATGTGGATTAACTAAATTGCCTTGATAAGAAAAATTTACTTGAACATAACCCGCTTGTGGATCAGATTTTACGGGTGTAGAAAAGTGTAAATACACGTCAGGCTTTGTCAATTCTTGAGAAAATTGTGTTTTGGGTTTGGGTAAACGCTGCACCGCATCACCTAACGACATAGACAGCTTATTCAATATCCAAGGTAATTTATCTTCTTCAAAAATAGGTGAATTGAGCAAGTCTGCTTCAAAATCACAGTGAGTATTAGTATTAATTTTACCAAAGCAATTCTTTTCTTCATCATAATAACAAAGAGGTTGTGCTTTGATAATGCGAATACTGGTTGAGGGCTGCATTAAAACAAGCTGTAACGTATGTAAATGGTTATCAAGTGCTAACCACTGCCATTGTGCCTCTAATGGATCACCTAACGTAATTGCTTCGTCCAAGTGGTAGTTTACCTGCCAAAAGCAGCGATTAGTTTTTATTATACGTTCAAATAAATCAAAATATTTAATAGTTTCGCTATATTGGTTAGTGCGCATAAGCTCGGTAATGACAGCCACATCATCATTATTAGCAAAGGCACTATTAATTAATGAACTTGCAGAATATTCATTGCTAAGTGAATTACTCCAACCGCCACTTTTTTTGGGTCGAGTTGATTTAATCTCTAAATTAAAATAATCGTCTTCGTTATAACTGTTGGGCTTTAAAAAATACAATAACGACTTTTGTTGGCTATTGGGTTGGTATCTACTTGGCTGCGCTTGAAAATGGCTAAGCCACTTATCAATTACTCTTTCAGGTGAGGCAATACTGTTTTGATCAAAATGTTCATGAATAAAGCACTGTGCTAAGGCTGCACCATGCTTACAGTCGCGACCAACATAACAATCACAATAACTGGCAATACCATCATTCTTAATATTTAAGACTAAACGCGTTAAATAACTGGTCTGGCGAGAGCGCTCACTAAACACTACACCGCGAATTATTTCACCATCAAGGGCGCAGGTTTTAATGCCTTTAGCATTAAAAATTCTCACTCCTTTTTTCCATTCATTTTTGGTAAAGTGTTTTTCAAGTAACTCAGGTGTAAACGTGTTTTTTGACATAAGTGTTTAATTATTAAGGATTAAAATAGGTTGGTAAGTTGAGTTTTGTTGAGTAAGTTAAGTCGCTATTTCTTCTCAATACAATGAAAAAATCAATAGGGTGATAAATATCAATGACAGCAATAGAACCTTCAGGGTTGATCGTTAATGGCGAGTCGCGCATTATTTACCCCGCATAATACCACTGAGACTTAAAACCTTCAATGCGGCTTATACCATTTCCAAACTCGAGCTATAACTTACATTAAATAATCTGAATCACATTACAGTAGGGTTTGAGCGATTTAACTAACTTAAAGAGGCATAAATGCGTTAAAATAGTCGGCTATTATATTTTAGCTTTGAGCCTTTCAACTTAATGAGCATTGACACAACCAAAGTCACAACGCCTACCAACTTTACAGAACTTGGCCTTATTGCACCCTTGTTAGCGAGATTAGCTGAACTGGAATATCTGCAACCAACGCCCATTCAAGCACAAGCTATTCCAAGTGTATTAGCAGGACGTGACTTAATTGCAGGGGCAAATACTGGTTCAGGCAAAACGGCTACCTTTGCACTGCCATTGTTGCAGCAATTATACATAGAACAAACACACACCGAACAAACATCAGCGAATAAAATCAATAAAGGTAACTATGTTACCAGACTGATTTTAGTGCCTACACGAGAACTCGCCAAGCAAGTTGCAGACAGCATAAAATCTTATGCGGTACATTTTAACGGCGCGATTAAAACCGTTGCTGTTTTTGGTGGTGTATCAGCCAATACTCAAATGCTGGCATTACGTGGCGGTACCGATATTTTGGTGGCCACGCCGGGTCGATTACTTGATTTAATTTCAAGTAATGCTATTAAGCTCGATTTGGTTAACACCTTGGTGCTTGATGAAGCCGACCGGATGTTAAGTTTAGGCTTTACTGACGAGTTATCCGCGCTGTTAGCCTTATTGCCAAAGAAAAAACAAACGTTATTATTTTCAGCGACTTTTCCTGAGCAAGTACAAGCGTTAACACAAGAGTTACTCAACAATCCCGTTGAAATACAAGTGCAGAGTAGCGACGCCAGCACATTAGTACAGCGCGTGTTTACGGTTAACAAAGGGGAAAAAACGGCCTTGTTAGCGCATTTGATTACGCAACACCAATGGCGACAAGCGCTTATTTTCGTTAATGCAAAAAACAGCTGTGAGCACTTAGCAGGAAAACTCGCTAAACGTGGTATTACCGCCGAAGTGTTTCATGGCGATAAAGGCCAGGGCGCTCGTAGTCGCGTGCTTGAAGCGTTTAAGGCAGGGGAGATTGACGTGTTAATTGCAACCGATATTGCTGCCCGAGGTCTAGACATCGAAAAACTGCCGGTGGTGATCAATTTTGACTTACCCAGAAGTCCATCAGACTACATGCACCGTATTGGCCGAAGTGGCCGCGCTGGTGAAGTAGGTTTAGCCTTATCGCTTATTGATTATGAAGATTATCATCATTTCAAGGTGATCGAAAAAAAGAACAAAATCCGCCTTGAACGTGAGCAAATTGAGGGTTTTGAAGTCGATGACGTTGTCAATGATGAACTTTTAGCCCTACACTTAGCTGACAGTAAACCGATGGCGAAGCCTGAAGGCAGCGGTAAGAAAAAACGTAAAAAGAAAACGTCAGTAAACGCAGATATCTGGTTGAGACATGCTGACCCTGAACCCTGAACCCTGAACTCTGGATAATACCAATAAAATTAAGTGTTAGAGAGAGCAGCTTCGCATAATTTTTTTGTCAATAAACCTTGCTGCATCGATAAATATAGTGATAATCGGGCAAGGTTTTATTTGCTGAGACAATGAAGTGCAATTATTAGAAATAGAATGTTTAGGAAAAACACTACGATTAGAAGGCTCAATGGCAGGGTGGCAACAACTGTTTTGGGACGGGCAATGTGTTTCACAAATTAATGCCACTGCCGATAATGAGTCATTCTTGCATCAATTTACCTTGCAAAGTGAGCAAGGCGAGTTACACGTTAAGCTTAATGGCTCACTGCAATGGCAACCTTTTGAACTACAATTCAAGCTTTTAGTCAATGACGAACTTTTACACGATAATACCCTCAATGAAAAAGACATAGAGCAACGTCATATCACGACAGGTAAAAAGCAACCAATGAAGTTTAGCTTTGTTGGCATGGCAGGCCTTGGCTTAAAGTTATTAAAAAGCGCCAAGATCATTAAAGTACTGTTTGCTGCAGGTAGTTTGGCGGCTTATAGCTGGTTATTCTCTATTGAGTTTGCTATAGCCCTTATTCTTTGCCTTGTTTTTCATGAATATGGTCATATCAGGGCGATGAAATACTTTGGTTTGAAAACTAAAGGCATATATCTCATCCCCTTTGTTGGCGGTTTAGCGCTTAGCGATGACAAAATTAATACCCGCTGGCAAGATATTGTTATTTCAATAATGGGCCCCTTCTTCGGTTTGATACTATCTATCGCCTGCTTAGTTGGCTATTGGCTGACCGATATAGAGATACTTGCCGGTTTAGCAGTATTTAATGCACTGCTCAATTTATTTAACTTGTTACCTATATTGCCCTTGGACGGTGGGCACGTACTTAAAAGCATCGCTTTTTCAATCAATTCTAAAGTAGGGTTAGTCGCTTGTATATTAGGTGCAGCATTAGGTATTTATATTAGTTATCACTTTGGTTTCGCACTATTAGGGTTTTTACTGGCTATTGGTAGCATTGAAATATTCTTTGAATATAAACGTCGACATTTAAGTGAGTTACTGCCGCTTAATCAATATGCTCAAATTGTATCAACATTATGGTATGTCATTACCGCAGGTGGTTTAAGTGCCATTATTTGGTTTGTTGGTCAAACAGGGAATGGTGCCTTGTCGCTTCCACTTAAAATATTGGGTAGTTAAAATATTGAGTAATTAAGGTCGTGTTATTGATCAAAAGTATTGAAGCTAACGAAAAACCAATTGTCTTATGTTGTTTGAATAGTTGTTTAATTAAACGGGGCTAAATTTGACCAACCGAAGTCAAGAATATCGTTACAAACGTGAATATTTATATTTTTGAAAAAACTAATAAACGATTATTGGCTGGCATAGCATGATCGTCAATTAAATTTAACCCTGCTGAATTTGCTAGTAATAAAATTGCTTCTATATCCCTAATGCCACTATTTATGTCTCTTTCTTTAAGCCATACATCAAAATTAGCATTGCTCTCGCTAGTGAATTTCCCCTCATAGTTGAAGGGACCGTATATACAGACACTTGCTCTTGGTGTTAAGTTTTGCTCAATACCTTCAAAAAATTTAACGACTAATGACCAACTAATTATGTGTAGTGTATTAGCCGTATATAACCCATCAACTCGCAGGTTACTTTTAGGTAAAGGCCAAGTCTTATTTAGATCAATAACAATAGGTCTTTGTACATTAGTGTTAGCCGTTTCATCTAACCACAAGTTGATACCTTGATGATTTATCAACAAATCACTGGTTTGCCAAGTTAAGTGAGATAGGTGCTGGCCAAAAAAAACAGCATGTTGTCCAGTGCCTGAGCCAATTTCTAAAACATGTTTATTGCTTGAGAATATTTTTGTTAACAGCTTTAAAATAGGTCGTTTATTATTTTCACATGCTTGTGAGAAAGGTTTATTCATCATGTTTTATTAATCTAACTTTTTGAAAGGTAATATTTGCCGACATTGATGTTGATAAGTTAGCATATGCTTTTGCTCTTGTTCACAAAAGTTTTTAATTGCCTCTTTAAAAGCCGGATGTTTTATCCAGTGGTAAGAGTGCGTCAATATAGGCTCGAAGCCCCTTTGTATTTTGTGCTCTCCTTGGGTACCAGGGTTAAATTTTTTTAGCTTGTTTTGAATGCAAAACTCTATGCCTTGATAATAACAAAGCTCAAAATGCAAATTATTATAGTGTTTAGTGCAGCCCCAGTACCGACCATATAATTGATATTCATCATAAAAAAATAGAGCGCAAGCAATATCTTCTTGCTCATGGCTGGCAATGGTCAATAAAATATTATTTTTCATTTTAGACAATATTTGCCTAAAAAAGTCATAATTCAAGTGAGGTTGATGGCCATGTTTTAAATAGGTAAGTTGATAAGTCAAATAAAAATATTCTAGGTCTTGTTGCGTGATTTCGTTATTTATTAACTGACGAATTCTAATGTCTTGTTTAACGATCGACAGTCTTTCTTTACGAGTGTTTTTTCTTTTTCGTGAAGTGAATGTACTCAGAAAATCATCAAATATTCTATAATCACGATTAAACCAATGAAATTGCACCGTATTACGCTGATAAACATCCTCGGGCAATGCAGTTTTTATTTCATTGCAATACAAAATATGCCAACTATTAATGTTTTCATTTTGGCAGTGCTCAATTAACGGTTCAAATAACTCATTCACTTGCAGTTGTGAAGAAAGCAATTTATCACTATTAACAGGTGTAAAAGGAATGGTGGCTACTAATTTAGGGTAATAATTTATGCCATTACGTTTAAAAGCATCAGCCCAATCCCAATCAAAAACATACTCCCCCCAAGAATGGCTTTTCAAATACATGGGCATGATAGCAGTCATTTCATTTTTAGTTGTTGCAACTAAATGATGAGGTTGCCAACCTTGTTTAGAATTTACACAATGGCTTTTTTCAAGTGTATGAAAAAAATCATAAAAAAGAAAAGGGCAAGGTGAGTTATTTAAACTCTGCCAATAACTAGCACTTATTTTGTCAATATTGTTAATAAAATTAATTTTGATGTCGGCATTCAATAGATAATATCTCACTAGCTAATGGCGGTTTATATCTCAATATGTAGTAAATATTACCGTCTACAAGAAAGTTATTAAAGGATATTTATTTCTATTAAAAAAAGATACTGGCGGGCTCTGATGCTATGGCTGGTTTACCGCAGCTAGTTTTCAAACGGCGGCTTATGTGAAAGCGTTAGGGCAAGTAGAGTTTTTCATAGCATTAGCGCTGACTTACCGTTTATTTAAAGAAAAAATTACCGCTATTGAATACGTTGGTATGTTTTTAATTATTTTAAGTGTTGTTATTTTTCTTTTATGGGCATAAAGGGCACAAATCGGCTTAAAATTTTAATTCTTAATACTTAAAGTTTAATGCTAAAATACGCGTCATTACCTTGTTCGAAACTTTAGTCAAAAAAAATATTCGATATTTAATCTATAACAGTTAAAGAGAATTACATGAAAATTACAGATAAAACCGTTGTTAAGTTTCACTATGTGTTAAAAAATGAAGCAGGAGAAGAAATTGAATCTTCTCAAGGTAGTGAGCCTCTTGCTTATTTACATGGTGCAAATAATACGTTAGCGGGGCTTGAAAAAGCATTAACAGATAAAGAAGCAGGTGATAAATTTAGTGTTACTTTACAACCTGAAGATGCTTATGGTGAACGTCAAGAAGATCTAATTGAACGTGTTCCGGCTAAACACTTGCAAGGCTTACCAAATAAAAATGCTAAATGGAAAGCCGGCATGATTGGGGTGGTTCACACAGAGCAAGGTCAACGACAAGTAACGGTTTTAAAAACAGGGAAATTTATGGTGACTGTTGATGTTAACCCACCGTTAGCGGGTAAAGTACTTACCTTTGATCTTGATGTTGTTGATGTGCGCGCTGCAACTGATGAAGAAGTTCAGCACGGCCATGCACACGGTGTTGGCGGTCATCACCACTAGTTTTGTTAATTTATTGACGAAAATAATACCAGTTTCATTAATTAAGTGAACTACTTTATACGTAGGAAAAATTGCCAAATGCAAAGCACTTATTTCCATAACTAGTTTTGCTAATTATTAAATAAATAACGCAGTAGTTGGGGTTTTGTGCCCATCCCCTCGAAATTGCTAATAAGCCCTTATTTGGCTAATTTGGGCTTACCTAGCAAGTAACATTTCTAATATAACTCGGCTAGCAATGCTTTGACCGTAAAATTTCTTTTTCAAAAGCGCCATTGTTTGTTAAGATCATCTTCAATCGTCAGGTTAATAGAAAAACTTTCAGTCTTACAGTGAAAAGTTAAGATCAAACTTCGCGACTATTCCTAGCGAAATAGCACTTGGGTCGTTGCCAAAGGCAGGCTCAACTTTATCACCGTGGCCTTTTCCGTTAGCACTGAAATTAACATTGCTATCGTTACTGGTTCTTGCGTAGGCAACATATAGAGTTGTATCCGCACCTATGGCATAGTCATACCCAATGGCAAATTGGCTTGCATCGCTTTTTTCTCCCTCACCGCGGCTTGAGGCAAGATGTGCTTTAATGGTGCTTTTTTTACTAAGTTTTGCACTGGTTCCAATGCTATAGCTACTGCGTTCATCTCCTGAGACGCCGCGAATATCGCTTTCGCTTTGAAAGCCTCCCCCTACGGTGAAACGTCCAAAATCATAGCTAAGAGTGAGGGCTAAGACAGTGTGGTCTCTCATGCTAGCATCACCTTGACCAATACTGCCAAACGCCACGCCAAGCTTCAATCTTGATATATGGTAGTTTCCTTTAAAGATAATATTGTCGGTATTCTCTTGTCCCTCTTCAGGCACATAAGTAAGCGCAATCGACGCACCTTTAATATTTGGCGACTCATAATAAATGACATTATCTAAACGACCTGGAATACCCGAACCTTCCCATAAGTTACCTAAATCACCTACTTGGTCGGCAAAAAGGTTATAGTCGTTAACCCATTGATCCAAAGCGGGCATATGACCAATCAGTATTTTGCCAAACTCACCATTTAGCCCCACAAAACTTGTGCGGCCTTTAGTAAATATTTGACCTGAAGATTCTGCACCGCCGTTACCATCGTTGCCACCCTGAGCGGTCAGGTCAACCCCTGTTTCATATTGAAAAATAACGCTGAACGTATCAGTCAACTGATAATTACCATTAAAACCAAGTCGAGAGGAACTGCTGGTAACATATTGACTAGTCAGCTCTCCATCGTTGACGCTGTCGGCTGATAAATGTCCTTGCCCATATATCATAAAATTATTTGCATTCGCAGCGTGACTTAGGGTAATGAGTGGAGCAATTGCAAGAATGAAAGGCTTAGTTAATTTGAACATATGGATTGTTTCCTAGAATATTTTGATGGCGTATCTTTAGTTGGCTGGCGTTGGTAGCCATGAATCCATTGAATATATAATGGCAGCAGCGTCCAAGCCGCTGCCTTATCGCATTCATTATGAACACCGCAATGAGCCGTGTTTATACTTGAAACTGTTCCACCAACTGGCGCAAACGGTTACCCAACATTGATACTTCTTTACTGGATTCTGAGGTTTGTGCTGCCCCAGCCGAGGTTTCTTCAGAAATACTCTGGATACTAATGACACTTCGATTAATCTCTTGAGCCACCGCTGCTTGTTCTTCTGATGAGACTGCAATTTGACTATTCATATCAAGAATGGTCGAAACGCCTTGGGTAATAGACTCTAAGAACTCGCCAGCTTGCGCCGCTTGAACCACTGTTTCACTTGTTTTAGTTCTGTTTTGTTGCATTGCTACAACGGCTGAGTCTGCCCCTTTTTGCAGAGCAGAGATCAGACTCTCAATTTCGCTGGTTGAGTCTTGGGTACGCTGCGCTAGGGTACGCACCTCATCTGCTACAACCGCAAAGCCTCGTCCTTGCTCTCCCGCCCTCGCTGCTTCTATCGCCGCATTAAGGGCGAGTAGATTAGTTTGATCGGCAATGTTTTTGATTACGTCCAGTACCGCGTTGATGTTTTCTGAATCGCCTTTGAGTTTTTCTAGTACGCTTGCCAAACTGTCTACATCTTCGGCCAACTCACTGATGGTCTCAATCGTTTTGGATACTGCTTGATTGCCTGATTTTGCTTCATCATTTGCGTTACTTGCAGCATCAGAGGCACCTTGTGAGTTACGCGCCACTTCATCGACTGTGGTAGCCATTTCAGTGATGGCAGTGGCCACCTGCATCGTTTCATTATTTTGCCTGTTGAGTCCATCACTGGTGGCAGTGGTCACATTGGTCATTTGCTCAGCGGCGACAGAAAGCTGAGTCGCAGATTCAACAACTTCTTTAATAATCCCCTGCAGCTTAGATACAAAAGCATTGAAGTATCCCCCTAATTCACCAATTTCATCACTTGAATTAACATCTACACGTTTGGTTAAATCTCCTTGCCCTTCAGCGATATCTTTTAAAATGTTGTTGGTTGCTCTTATTGGCCCCATCACTCCGCGCACCACAAAAAACGCAATAGCGCTACCCAGAGCAATTGCGATCAAAGTTCCTACAATGCTAAAGCGGATAGCAAAAGTAGAGGATGCGACTTGCTCTTCTCCTCTGATAACAATCAACTTTTCTTCCTCATCAACAATTTCTTTTATTTTGGCGCGAGTTGTATCCATTAACAATTTACCTTTACCTTGTTCCATCATGATGGCGATATCGTCAATGGTTTTAGGATAGCGGTTCATTTCACGTCGTGCGTCGATTTCTGGCTGTGCTGCTTGCGCTACCCACTGGTCGACTGCTGATTGCAACTTTTGAATATCGGCACTGGTAACCGCGCTTCCGCCTATGGCTGAACTAAGTTTGTTGACGTTATCTTGCAGGTTTCGCTTGCCATCATTGAATGGTTGCAATGATGCGTCTTGTCCCGTCAGTAAATAACCTCTTTGGCCAGTTTCCATATTCACCAAATCTAGGGTGATAAGTGTAACTAGGCTCGCTGCCTGGGTTTTGCTGGCACGCAAAAATTTAGACTCCAGATCTGCTAATATCCCCCGGATACCATCGAAAATTTCTTTACCCACGGTGCGGGCGGAAATTGTTTTGAAATTGGCAATGGCGCTAGCACCCTGTGCCACTTGTCGTCTTGCTGAGATTTCAGGCTCGGCGACTTCTTTGAGCCATTGAGCTTGTAGTGCTGCTACGTCTTTCCAGCGCCTAACTTGGGTAGCATTATCGCTGGTCAGCGCTTGTCCTTCTTTAACCAATTTGTCGAAACTTTTGATTCCATTATTGAATGGTTCCAAATATTCGTCTTTTCCGGTCACCATAAAGCCGCGCTGACCGGTCTCCATGTCAACCATAGCACCTGACACATGTTCACCAGTACGAATTACCTTGTAGGTGTGATTAACCCATTTAGAAGCATCAACAATTGAGCTGATACTGAAGTACATCACAATCGAGACAATGGTCATTAAGAGCAAAATAATGATATAGCCTGAAAATATTTTTTTACCGAGTTTCATGTTTTGAAAAAAATTCACATCAATTTCCTATTTGTTAAATTAATTACAATATACACACATCTTACCAGTATACGTACCTTTTATTGATCTGGATCAATAAAAAATATTTATACCATGTTATAGGGTAACGTTTTTAATAGCTGGTGACTGTAGTATCATTGTATTTGCAAAATTCGATCTTGCTGGCGTTGAATCAGTAGTTGTTGCCATTGCTCTAACGTTCTTTGGTATTTCATTAATAGCCCCTAATTAAAAGTAACAGATTTTTAAACTTAACCACTTGTTCTACAAATTATTTTTAGTCAGACCAACACTTAATTTTTCTGTTAAATATAGAAGAGTAGTTGGTGACGAAACCTTGATGAACAGCAGTTTTAGGTGAAGCCAGTGTTTGAGCTATATAAGGGCTAGC
>TARA_R110002167_G_scaffold77846_2_pt1 | contig 25642 bp, 20 predicted proteins | sample TARA_R110002167 | Tara Oceans TARA_R110002167 (sample SAMEA4398238) | marine metagenome | biome: Polar Biome; feature: [MES] marine water layer (ENVO:01000295) within the mesopelagic zone...; material: water (ENVO:00002006), including particulate matter (ENVO:01000060) such as......
CATCATACCGCTGAAACATAACTGCTCATAGATCAACCTAGTACACGGTTAATACGAGACTTTCCATCTACCCGGTACCACCAGATATACCACCATTGAACATAGTTGCGCATGGTCAAAGGTGGGCTTAAAGGTGGACTGTATGAAGCGCCATGCCCTCACTTTTATGGAAGCCAAGAAATTCGGCCCGGGCAAGTATGCCGACGGCGAAGGACTGTGGCTCGTGAAGTCAACGCTGGAAGCCGGAAAGTGGATGGTGCGGCTCGTCGTATCAGGCAAGCGGCGCGAGATGGGATTGGGCCGCTGGCCCGATGTCTCAATTGCCGAAGCCAGGGAGCGCGCGGCAACGGCACGGCGGCAACTTCGGGATGGTGTCGATCCAATCGCCGAGAGAGCCAAGGAAAAGTTTAAGCCCAAACGCCTCACAGTGGCCGAGGCCATTGAGGGCTGTTTCAAAGCGCGGCAGGCGGAGTTGAAGAATGACGGGCACGCGGGGCGGTGGATGTCACCGCTCACAGTGCATGTGATTCCGAAAATAGGACTCACACCGATTGAGGACGTCGATCAGCATGTCCTGTGCTCAGTTTTCGAGCCGATCTGGCATGAGAAACCGGACGCCGCACGCAAGGCAATGAATCGAGTGAACCTCACGCTGAAGCACGCTGCTGCTCTTGGTCTCGATGTCGATCTGCAAGCGGTCATGAAAATGCGTGCGCTCCTCGGGAAGAGGCGGCATGAGGTGAAGCATATCCCCTCCCTACCGTATCAGAAAGCCCCAGCCTTCTATCGTATGCTTTGTGAGAAAGTGTTTGTTACAGCGCTAGCTCTTCGCTTCCTGATGCTCACCGTTGCAAGAACAAGTGAAGTGCGCTTTGCAACGTTTGACGAGATCGACAATGATGTTTGGTATCTCGCGCCGAAGCGGACAAAGACCGGTCGTGAGCATCGAGTACCGCTTACGAAAGAAGCTTTGCTAGTTCTTGAATTAGCACAAAATGATCATCCGGACCGACTGATCTTTCCTTCCCCTACCGGCGGCCCGCTTTCGGACGCAGCCATGGCTGCCTTCATGAAGCGAGAGGGATTTTCAGCCCGCCCGCACGGACTTCGGGCAACCTTCCGCACCTGGGCCGAAAACGAAACTAATGCGGACTGGGAAACGAAGGAGGGGGCACTCGGCCACACAATCGGCAATCAGGTTGAACGCGCTTATCAGCGGTCTGACCTTCTGACCAAACGAAGAGAGCTATTTAGTCAGTGGTCTGTATTTATTGATTCTTCTAGTAAGCGCCAATAATTCCAACAACCTTCCTACATTGTGCTCTTAAAGCGTCTTCGTCAGGCGTCGTTCCGCCACCATGCATATTCGGTCGCGTATACTCATTCAAAGAAGTGAGATCCGACACGGACGTATATAAAGGGTCGTCAGAACCTGCATCGGTTATCGCTTCAATCATTTCAGCTAGCATTGCTTTGTCGCCGAAACGACCGGGAAATCTTGCGCGAATGTAGTCTTCAAGAAATGGACGAATGGCTTGCAGAACAGAATTCTCACTTTCCCCTTTCAAGGGCTTCCCGTGCGTCGCATATTCTCGAATGATCTCTGACTGCCTCACGTACAGTGCTTTAAGTGTGTCAGAAGATTTCCACTGCGTCAGAGAGCCATCACCTTCAATTGTGCACCTAAGCTGAAGCGTGCAAGTTGTCGCGCTGTCTGAGTCCTTCTCAATCATGAAGAGAAAGCGGGGATCATGAGAAAACACTATTGTTTGTGCCGCTTTCTCTGAAAGCGCTCTAATTTGGCTGGTCGTCTCAAATTGTCTATTCAGATCCTGACTATTGAATGGATCGTCAAACACAACAACAGACGAAGCTAGGTCGGCATCAGCCAGAACTTGAGACAGAAAGAAAGCGAGCGCTAGCGTTGTCTTGTCTCCCGAGCTTAACACCGTTCCAAAGCTCGGCTCGTCTGCTTTTTTTTCTCCAGCAATAACTTTGTACTTTGATATTTCAATGGCGAACTCCGCATTCGGCTCCCTGCCTTTGAAGTTTGCCTTTGTATCGACTACGGAGAAATTCGCGCCGAAATTAGAAAGAAGATTGTTGATATCCTTCTGTCGGCTTCCAACTGTGCTTTCTGCGTACTCGCGAAGCTTTTTTTGCTCTGCCTTCTTTTCGGTTTCTAAGGCGGCTTTCCGTTCCGTTACAGCGACGTATTTTGTCGCCCAATCCGCAACCTCAGCGTCCCCTCTACCTTTTAGCGCCTTAAGGTATTGAAGTTTTCGGCCTGCTTCTTGGAGGTTACTTGCGGATGCTGAAGTTCGCGCCAATTGAATTGCAGCTGCACACTGAGCGAGTTCGCCGTTCAGACTATCGATAAGTTGGTACAGTTTCTCCGCTACTACCCTCGACTCGCCAAGGGATACTACGCCCAGGGGATTTGAAGTTTTTTGAACCATCGTGTCGATCAACACGTCAACGCCGCTCTCTATTTCCTCTAACTCCTCAGAGGACAGACTGGGTTCGACAGGCAACTCGCATACTGTCTTCCAGAAATCCAATTCCCTATTTAGTTGGGCCCATCGGTCCGATATATTTGGATTAGCCTTAAAGCTTTTGAGCGCAACAAGAACGGCCTCACATTCTGCATTCAAGGTGGTATACGACTCGCTGAAATAAGCTTTGTAAGCGTCGATTATCTTAAGCCCCGTGACATCTTGGTCGCAATAAGGGCAAGTTTCTTCCTTGTTGTGGTCAAAGCCGTACTTCAACCACTGCTGGCTGTTCGGTCCAAGCTTGTGCTTTTCGATGTGATCTTTCACGTGCGTCACCGCGTCTGCAGCAACATCGTCGATCGTGCGCTGTAACATAGCCTCGATTTCGGTAAGCGATAAAATGCGTAGTGAAGGTAGTTCGCGACGTTCAGTCACCGCAGTCGCTTGCCGAGCAAGCTCCAGTTCTTTTTGGGCAGAAACAATTCGTGCGTCGATGTCTTCGGGAATTTCAGCAGAGCAGAATTTCAATACGCCAACCGATGACGCTACCGGAAACTTAGCCGAAATTAGATTGGAGTAGGTTTTCTCGTCCTGTTCTAAACCTCTTTGTTCTTTGTCGAGATCCGATACCTTTTGCGCAAGAGCAACTCCCGCTTCACCTAAAACAACGGGAAGGAGACTTCTCTTGTTTTCTCTGGTGACACTTTCTCCAATGAATACATTCTGAGAAACGTAATCCTGATCAAAGACATGGACCTTTCCCGGCCACGCACTCCACTTGTCTGATGAAAACGTTGAAGCGCTACCACCCGCCCAGGTCGTTTGTATCCGTGACGGCTTATTGGCCTGAATTCGACGTCTAGCTCTTACTATTGTCGGATCGTTGTTTGTGGCTGATCTCAAGATCGCGCAAACCGTGCTCTTTCCATATCCATTGCGCGCGTAGATGAGAGCGAGCTTTGAAAGATGGGGAGCTTTCTGTGTGAGAGTCCTGAAGCGCCCCACTTCTTCGATCAGATCAATCTTTTTTAGCATTGGTTCCTATTATACAAAATTATTGAACCCTGAACTATCTATCAAAAGTAGCCGCGCATACTGCATTCAATACTGTTCGAGTCACATTGATCCAATAGCAAGCAAGGCCCGCGACAGTCTTGTTCGTCGACATTGACATACCACAAACTTGAGGTTGATCTGCAACAAACTTAAAACCGAAGGTACAATGTACGATTATGGCTTGGGATAAAGGATTAGAAGGCGGTTCTCCCGCTCACACGTTTGCCGCGACCAAGGAACAGGTAGTTCGTAGTGTTGCCGGCCCTGGGTCTGGTAAGTCGTTCGCGATTGGTCGCCGGATTTCTAGGCTTATCGAAGAAGGGCAAGACCCCAAGAAAATCCTTGCCATCACATTCACAAGAACCGCCGCCAAAGATTTGCGCGATGACATCGCAAAACTTGAGGTAAACGGATCTACCGATGTAATTGCTCACACAGTCCATAGTCATGCTCTGTCAATCTTGATGCAAGCACAGGTGATTGAGCACACCGGTCGAACTCCCCGAATGATTTTGGATCACGAAATTGCGCCTGCACTGCGCGATCTTAAAGATCCTCGTTTCGGAAATATCGACAACAAGAAGTTGCTCAAAGACCAATACCTCGCGGCTTGGGCCACTCTACAGACCGATGAAGCCGGGAACGTCAAAGACCCAATTCAGGAAGCCTTTCAGACAGAACTAATTGACTGGATGAAACGTCACGGCGGAATGCTTGTCGGAGAGGTAATCCCTGTCGCTATTGATTACCTACGCAACAACCCCGCATCTCCTGCTATTGGGCGCTATGACGCCATTTTGGTTGATGAATATCAAGACCTGAATAAATCGGAACAGGAGTTCATCAAACTAGTCAGAGGCGATGCAGCGTCCCTGGTAATTGTTGGGGATGATGATCAGTCCATCTATGGATTTAAGTTTGCCCACCCTGATGGCATTCGAAGCGTCGACCAGCTACATGGTGCGTATACTGATGTCCCATTTAATCAATGTCGCAGATGCCCAAAAACCGTTACTCGGATGGCATCATCACTGATCGCAAAAAATCCGAACCGAACCCTTGGAGAGTTGATACCGTTCGATGGCAATCAGGATGGAATTGTAGATATTGTTCAATGGAAATCAGTCGATAATGAAATCAAAGGGATTCCCCAAGTCGTTGCTCGCGCTATAGCGGACGCCAAGCTCGAGCCTGCGGATGTTTTGATCCTCACCCCCAGAAGACTCATCGGATACCAGTTGAGAGATGAGCTCAACAAGTTGGATATTCCAACGCGGTCCTATTTCCGCGAATCATCCATCAAGAAGAAGACTGCTCAAATCACGTACTCGCAACTGGTGCTTGCGGCTTTTCCCAACGACTTAGTCAGCTTGCGCTTCTTGTTGGGAGCCGGTGGCTCGAACTACCGAGCACCACAATACGCCCTACTTGAGCAATACGCCTCGGCCAACAAAATTTCGATTATAGACGCAATCAACGCTGCTGCTGATAAGGCTATCAAGATAACGGGGGTGACTACGCTAGTCTCCGCCTATCACACGCTTAGGGATCAAATGGATGCGGTCCGTAAGCAGATGGAGTCTGATCCAGAGAAATTATTTGAAAGCTGCTTTCCTACTGACGACGAGTCAAAAGTAGATCTGTTTGAACTTTCAGAAATTTACTCCGACATCCTATCCGAAACTGAACCGTATTCCGGAACAACACCAGATGAATTTTCGGTATGGTTGAGCGACTTTGTGGGCACCTTTCAAAAGGAGGTCGCCAATCCCGAAATTCCGGAAGATATTGATCATGTTCGCATCATGAGTCTTCATTCATCAAAGGGGCTGAGTAGCAAACTTGTTGTTGTCGCAAGCCAAATTGACGAACTTATTCCTGGCAAAGACGAGACTGCGCGACATATCGAAGAACAACGACGCCTGTTTTACGTCGCGATTACACGCTGCAAAGCCTCCGAAGACTATCCCGGTCGATTAATAATTAGCTCATTTTTGGAACTACCAGGAAACCTTGCTGTGCAGATGGGTATTCCCGCGAAATCAAACAGACCCAGAAAGGTCCGTGCCACACGCTATCTCAACGACTTCTCAAATGTCGCACCAAAACCTAAACGTGGAGAAACCTTACTCGACTGATGGATACCGGGCCGTCTTGTTCGATATTCATACCACACTAGAATGGCTGCAGACCAAGAGGGTGACCGCGCACCATTCGAGCTGTGTGATGCCTTCCAGTTTATAGAGCAAATCCCTGTGCCGTCGAAAAGTTCGAGGACTGGTCTGAGAGTCCTCACAAATCTAAATAGGCATAGCGGGCCGTCTGGACAGACAGTTTCCACCTTATGAACCCTATAGGAAGCTTATTACTCTAATTCAGGTCGCGACTTTTGGTCGACACTCAGTGTTCTGATAAAAATGATATGATAATATCAAAACATGAGAGGAATAATTTTTAACACAATCAAGTTCGCTCTAATTTGGGGGTTTGCGTTGGGATTTGCAACTGTTGTTGTCGCCCCACTTTATCTTCAACTGCTTGAGAAAATTGGACCCTGGACTTATCTGCTAATCTTGGGGCTCGGATTTCTGACCGAGCGCTTTTTTATCTTGAAAGCAGAAGCTGACGAATCGACAGACAACTGAGGTCACTACCAAATCAATTGTTCGTATTCGGCTGCCTCTTCCGCTGCTCTAAACTCTCCTTGCGCATAAACAAACCGTGTAACCAATTTGCCTACAGGACAGCAAAAACCGTTCGGGAACATACCGTTTGTATACCAAATAAAGGAAAAGCCATTACCAGTAGGATTTGGAACCAGTACTCCACCTCTTCCAACTGAAGGTGAGCTAATTGTTGCAATAATTTTGTCTCCGCTCACAATTTCATACCTCTCCACACCATACGTGCCGCCACCATCAAATGAGACGATCTGTTCAGGGATGCCGTCGGCAGTGATGTCTGCGTCTCGGATTTCAATAATATACGGCCAGTTGTCTTCCGCTGAGTAGTATCTTTTTGCCAAATCTCCGTATGCGGCTGCCCTTTCTATTCGTGGCCTGAAGATATTGTTAGCCTGCAGTGACGCTTGCCACTCTTCACTAGAAGGCAATTCGGGAAGGTCTTTTTCTACTATTTCAAGGCCGGTAAATCTGACAGGCGCTTTTGATGCTGAGGAGATGTCCACATTTGGGGCGTCATCCGCATGCGAAGAATCCTGGCGCACTGAGCCGAGATAAAAGCCCAGAGAAAAGATTATCGCCGCGAGAAAAATGGCGAAGAACTGGGAGTACCAGGTGACCTTGTTCCATTGAATCATATTTGAATTATAGCAAAAGTGATTCACTCAATCTCATTCCTGTCAGTTCACCCAATGAGGAAACGATCTCTAATTAGTCGCCGAGCCATTTACTGTACGCATCGATATCCATCATTGGGACCGTCGCCATGGATTGAAGCCGCTTGATGAGCTCGAGCAACAGAAGAGTCGTAGCACAATCACTTGCCTTGAATTCATAGTCGTCAGTTTTCTCATTTATGCAGAATATTCCCGCTGAAGAAATACAGCCGAGGTCCAAAGAATCCGAGGCTGTCGAATTGGTGGTGAGAGCGTTCTTCAATGCATCGCCACCGATAGGGGGGTTCCAATCACTATCGAGTGTCAGGACGCCACCCAAGATGCGTTCAGGTTCTTTCGGGTCAGCTAGTCCGTTCGCAGTCGGGATTGGCATGCTTGTTCGTGAGAGATCTCTAACAGATTTAATCTTGGCACGCGCGTAAGCGACGTGCTCCGAATTCAGCACCTGTTTGGCCTCGAAAACAGCATAAACGCTTTCGGCAGGAACGACGTTTGCCCCCATGAAATCAAAAATGAATGGTGAGTATTGTCGATCAAATACAATCAGGTCGATTTGATCGCTAAATTGACCTTCGCTATCGACAACATGACCACTACAGATACGATATCGGTGTGGTAGATATGTTTCAAACAAACCTATCCATACGGCTTCAGAGGCTCCGCCTTTTGTGCCTGGGTGTTTGAGTGCCTCGCGAGCAATTTTCAGCTCTTCGTCGATCTTGGCGTGCAAACTCTTAAAGAGCTGATTTAGGGACCACTCACTCATACAACTATCTGGCTCCAGTTAGATGCTGCTAATGCCGATCGCGCTGCATTAGCAATCTTCTGCTTTTCTGCGACGCTAACATCCGCCGAAATGTGATTCGCGGAATTCGCTGGATCAATAACTGCCATACTAGCGATGTTGTTGCGCAAGAACACAAATGCTGACCAGACGTTGTTCGAGAGGTCTCCGATTCGCCGGCCATGGAGAGCTCTAATTATCGCGAGCTCTAAGAATATGGACGGAAAATCGAGTCCTTCTTGATCTCGCCAAAGTTTCAAAATTCTGATTTCGTCGCAACGTCCACTGTTAGCTACAGCGGTTATGTGCGTTTGAACATTTGTCTTTGTCCAAGTATGAGCACGACTTTTGTACAAACTATGATCGTTCCCGGAGGATCCTTGCCTCTTAGCAGGTACGAGATCAACTTTGTATGATCCAACGTTTATGCCAAGCGAGACATTTTGGTCCCGAACCGCATAACCACTGCCTGTGACCTGGGTTCTAAGAGTGCTTCGAATCTCAGATAGTGTATCCGGAGTATTGCTGCTGAGCGAAAGAAATAGATCAATATCTGTCCCGCTCCGGTTTGCTGTACCCTTCGCAAATGAACCACTTGGATTGATACTGAGAAGATATTGTCCGGCCCAACGGTTTAGCATGGGCGAAAGTGTCTGGACTACTCCCCTGACCGGAGAAAATGGACCGGTGTCGACCCGTTCTCGGTCAAGAATCCCTCTGAGATATTGATCTGCTGACATAATCCCATTGTACCATTTTGGTGGTTGCAGCTTCCAGTAGCATCTTGCAGCCTCGAGAACTGACTCAATCTTCTGCGATTGATTGATTAGTTGTCGTCGGGGATTTCTTGGTTAGCTTGCTGATTCAGCTATAACTATTAGAATACAAAGACATACCTATGAGCACACTAAAGCCAATTGAGAAACGAGGGTTCGAAGATCTTTTTGATATGGCTTCGGGTTACGTTCTAGATTTCACGAACGCTAGCTTTGCTCAGACGATTCAGGATGTGGCTAATGTCGACATCTACCACGATAAATACAGCTTCAATGGGAATTCAAAAGCTAACCGCCTACGTGCGTTTTGGGAGATTGAGGCAGACGAAATTGTCGGAAAAGTGCTGAACGAAATGCTGGATGCCTGGGAATACGAACATGCGTCCGACACAAAGAACCTTCGCTACAATAAGTGCCGGGAAGTCACAGCAAGGCTGACTGGGGTGCCGAGCTCAAAAGTAGACACCGCCGCTGAATTTCTTGAGCGCAAAATTGAACTTCCGGATCTTGCAAAACTAAATCTCGACTCTGTAGTTACAGGCATACTGGAAGCGCGAATCAAAGAGATTGAGAAAGGGCTGAATTCTAAAGCATCATTGTCCGTCATTTTCATGTGCGGAAGCGTCCTAGAAGGAGTCCTTCTTGGAACTGCGCTACAAAAGCCGCAGTCATTCAATCAGTCTCAAGCTAGTCCGAAAGATAAAACTGGAAAAGTTCGCCCGCTGAATGAGTGGAGTCTGGCCCAACTGATAGACGTTGCGCGTGACATCAACGCCATTAAGCTGGATGTTCAAAAATTCAGTCACGCTTTGCGGGATTTTCGCAACTACATCCATCCGTATCAACAAATGTCGTCAGGTTTTAGTCCGAATGAGCAAACAGCGGAGATATGTTTTCAGGTTCTAAAGGCCGCTCTAGCCGATCTGGCTGATTCTCGGTAGACTGGAATAATACCGTGCAGAAAGAGTGACTCTGACAGATACGAAAGCAGCGCATTCCGCCTACGGATAAACACCCCAATTTGCCCACTCACTTTCAGATGGCTCCTCTTTTAAACTATGCAACTGTTCGAAAGTTCGAGAACTGTCTCTGTCTGGGTCACCAAGTAAGTCAGACAGGCCATCTTGAAGGCACGCCAACCAATCGGACGGCTCTAGTACTAGTTCTTTCACGAACACCTGGCGGTTCGAGGATGCGAAATTCAGCAATTCGCGTTTTTGATCGTCAGAGGCGGATCGGTATTGCAAATAAAGGCTTTTTGCGAGTTCGAGGAATCTATCGAGCTTGGCGATTTTGGCGTCGAGATTACCCACTTCTTCGACGGCTTCTTGGCAGCGTTGGCGATCCATAAGGATTGCCGCTTTCTTCTTCTCATAAAGCGCGTCATCAATCACGCCGTCGATAAGTTTGTCAGCTAGGCGCGATAGCCGTTCATCAATTTTAGCAAGCTCAAAAGCTGCCGCCTTTTGGCGTTCCGCGTTGTTGATACCGCAAAGTGACTTCATAAACCGCGCCCGCAATTTCTGCGCCTGCGCGTCGTTTAAAGTGAAACGGCTGAGAAACTTCCCGATCTGATCTTGCATAAGATCTTCTCGAACTGATTTTGTCGCGCACCCTTTCTTGTGGCACCGATAATAGACGTTTCCCTTTTGGAGCTCGCCGATCATTGTCCCGCGACAATGGCCGCATCGGAACAGCCCCCTAAAGAGCAGACTGTGTTTTGTGGTTTTCTTGTTGTCACGCCCGGTACGAACGGCTTCAGCCTGATCGAACAGAGATGGTGATATTATCGGCTCGTGGATACCTTCGTAGGTTTTCCCGGAGCGTTGGATGCGTATGAGTCCGACATAAAATGGGTTCGTCAGCATTTTTGCGACATTTGATTTTGTGAGCGGTCGGCCACACGTTTTTCGAAACTTCGTCTCACGCATTGCAGCGGTCAGAGAATGTAGTGAGTAGTTTCCACTCGCGTACCGTCTAAATACCTCACGCACCATTGGTGCAGTCAGCGGATCAATTGTCTTCGGTTTTCCGCCACCATTGTCGAGATACCCAATTGGCGCTTTGAACGGATACAATCCTTGTTTCAGGCGGCCGTTCATTCCCTTGATCGTTTCTTCCCGCAGATTGCGGATATAGTCTGCAGCGATCACTGCCTGTATGTCAGCCGTGAGGCGACCACCACGAGAACGAAAGTCCAGGCTTTCGTTTGCAAAGTGAATGTCGACGCCCGCATCAGCCAGGTCGCCAATCTTGGCCCAATCGGCAAAGTTGCGAGCCGACCGGTCGATCTTGTGAATGATTACACCATCAGCCTTTCGGCGACGCAGGTCTGCGACCATGCGATTGAAGATCGGACGACCCTTTTTGGCGGCGGTTTCCCTCTCCTCGAACCACTTCGTGATCATGATGCCATGGCGACTCGCAAAGGCACTGATCGCTTCTTGTTGCGCTTCAAGCGACACGCCCTCGCCTTGCTTGGCGGTCGATACCCGAACGTAGCCAAAACACGTTTTCATAAATCATCGGAACTATCCTTGGACTCTACCAAATCCTCAGAATTTGGCGAATCGGATTCCCACGGCCAAGTGCCGTCCCGCTCCATCTGTTCGTAGACCTGCTGGCAAATTTCAAAGTATTTTTCGAGCATATCGTCTTCCATATGAGGCCATGATACGCAGGCTGAAAATACAGACCAGACGGCCCCATATGGCTACTCAGATAGCAGGCGGATGCAGTACTGCCGAGAAGGTCTTTGATTTCAGACCGCCAACCATCAATTTCACATAGGCGCGGTGGTTTGGTAGGTTCATAAGATCGCGTGGTGGAATGTCGTCCAGTTGGCGACTGAACATCGGCGCGTCCGTTGCACCTATACGCATCACGATCATCGTTCCCACGTTTCCCATGATGGCCTCAAACACATCATTGTCGGTTTGCTGAATGTGTTGGTGCGCCAGGACAAGGCCTAGTCCGTACTTACGCACTTCGGATAACATGCCCGCCAAGGCGGACGTCGAGAACGAGTGAAATTCATCGACGTACAAGAAGAACGGCGCGCGCTGCGTCTCTGGCAAGTCATAGCGAGAGAAGGCAGCGTGCATGATGCTGGACAATAATAAACCGCCCACGACATTCGAGGTGTCCGCGCCGAGGCGGCCCTTTCCCAAATTCACAATCAGGCTCCCTTGCTGATCCATCAAGCGTCGAAAGCGGATAGGTTCGGCAGGCTCACAAAGTGCGGTTCGAATGACTGGATGAGCCAGAAACGCGCCGAGTTTGTTGGCAATCGGCGCAACCCCATCGACGGCGGTTTTGTAGTTCATATTCGGGAATTCCTTGGTCCAGAATTCCAACACTTGCGGATCATCAATCCGGGCAATGATATGCGAGCGAAACGCCTTGTCATAAAAGAGCCGGGTGATGTCACGAAGATCAGTCCCAGGCTGCGCGAGTAAAGCGAGGATCGCGTAGCGCAGCAAGTGCTCCATTCGAGCGCCCCAGGCATCGCTCCATTGACGCTTCAGTGTATCGATCAGGCCGGAGGTCACGATGGGCCGTAATGCTGCCGAGACATGAGACAGTGGGTTGTATCCATAGGGCGATGCAGCATCGGCGACATCCCAGTACAGATGATCAAGTCCAAGACGCTGAGACAGGTCCGACGCTAAATCTCCATGCGGTTCAATTAGACAGAAGCCTCGACCTGCGCGGGCGTCGGCCAGCGCCAAATTTGCGAGCAGTGTCGATTTCCCGGTGCCGGTCTGACCGATGATATACATATGCAAGAGCCGGTCGGACTGACGGATGCCAAAAGCGAGCGTGTTATACCGCCGGTCGGCAATGCCGATGGGGGTGAAATCGTTAGTTCCGAAGGTCATCCCGCCATTGTTTAGTTTTTAGCGCTTCCATCCCAGACGGCCCGAACCCTCTTCGACCGATATATCGTCCTCCTCGATACGGGGACGTCTGGCAGAATACCCCTCCTTTCATAGACTGGACAGCAGACAAGTTCTTTCGCCGCTTTCTCGTCTTCGTCGGGTGTGTCTGAGCCCCATCGGACTCGCCCGTCGAAAGGAGAAAGCAATGTCGACAAATTCAACCGAAGCGGCGCAGGTGCGCATGCTCAACGATCAATTCCGACGCAACGGAATCGGCCACGGATCAATACTACTAACCGTGGGCGTTCAGTCGCTTGGTGAGGCAGCCGTCTGCCGGTTGCTATCAGCGATCCGCGCCTTTGATCACTTTTCTGCGGACAATGACCCGTGGGAAGAGCACGATTTTGGTGCCGTCGTCGTCGATGATCAGCGGGTTTTCTGGAAAATCGATTACTATGATCGATCTCTGGAGCAGGGGTCACCCAACCCAGCTGATCCAGATGTTACACACCGCGCGCTGACCATCATGTTAGCCGACGAATATTGATCAGGCCGCCCTTCATCTCACGATGGAGGGTGGTTTCTTATTCCGGTACAGCATTCGCTTCTGGTCAATACCGGATTCTTCTCCACACGGTACAATTATAGGTTCAAGTCAGCTCGTATGCGCAGCCAGCATAACGGGTCGTCTTGCATTCCGCACGACCGATCCGATATTCTCAGCCTAAGAAAAACTCTAACGCTGTCGCTGTATCTGAAGGACCACCAAGGAGGTATGTCACGGACGGAAAGGTTTCACCTTTCCGATCTTCGGCATTTCCGCTGCATTGGTGGTTTTTTCTTCGACGCTCACCGTCGTATCGCGCTCAACGATACCGGGACGTCTAGTGACGAACTTGGGACAGCTATACACTCACCACGTTAGCCAATAACCAAAATCATATGACCACCCAATTTGCGTTCGATCTGCGTCTTTCAAGACGTAAGGCCGGACTCACCCAGGGCGATTGCGCCCATTTGCTCGGTATTCAACAATCTCGCATGTCCGATTTTGAGCGCGGGCACCAGATGCCCAGCCTCGAAGAGCTTTGCGGCCTGGCGATCATTCTTGATCGCAACTTCGATGCGCTATTCGCTGAAGAGATGAAGCAAGCGCGCGCAGCCCTCAAGGCGCGCGTCATCTCGGTGCCGAAAAACCGCCGGCTCAATGCCGCCACTTTTAATCGCGTCCGCACGATCCATCGACTGAAACGAAATTTGAAGGCTAAACGCCCTCAACATGGAGGCGCGTAGGCTGCTGGCGGTGGCTGCCGCTACCCGCGGTGTCGGCTATGTCGTCCTGATCGAAGGACAATTGGTCGAATGGGGCGTCTCACGCAAGGCATGGGAGTCCCCTGTCCATGCTGCCGAGACGCTGCAACAATGGATCAACGACTATGAGCCCACAATGATCGTCACCGAGAAGATCAGCACCGACTCGAAGAAAGGCAAGAAAGCGCGACGACTGACAGCCACCTTGGCCGCCATCGCGTCACACAATTATGCCTATGATGTATCCGTTCCGATCAATCGTAGCGGTAAGAACCGGTTCGCGTATGCCGTTGCTCTCGCCGACATATACCCGGACGTGAAGCCGCGCCTGCCACGCTCGCATGCCTGGTACGATCCGGCTCCGCGTAACCTGCTGATCTTCGACGCGTTGGCGATGGCGCATGCAATCCTGACGGAGCCAACCCTCACCATTGCAGCCAATCTCGACGGTGCGTCATAACCTGTCGATGCGGAAGGGACCTTTCCCGGCGCGTCGCCACTCCCCTTGCAACAAGTCAGCATTCGGTTCGGGTGGTCTAAACGGCGGCGCAAACGCAGCCCAGGACTGGAACAATTGATAGCTGATTCCATCAGAAACCGTGCGCTCATAAAGGGCAACGGTTTTTTGTGTACGTGCCGGATCGCTTGATACATTCAGCACGAGAAGCGGCGCAGTGAGCTTCAAATGCTCCTGATACCGTCCCGCACCAATGTAGGTATGATAAGCATGGAAACTACGAAGCGCACTTTTGCGGTTGAAGTTCGCGGAACTGAGCGGCTCAGTGGCCCGGTCTGCCTCAACGACGAAAAAACGGAATCGACTTCCCTTCGGGGTCAGGTGTTCGATACCAAATAAGGCATCAGGAATAAGTTTGATCGAGCGCGTCATGGCAGGAATAGTGACGGTGGTTTCAAGATCGGTCTCAGCGCGACTGAGAATGGCAGATTGCGGAATGAAGCGCAGATCATCCCGGGCGTTGATCGCGAGCTCAATCGACGCTGTGATGGAACTTACCATGTAGCGATGTAGCCATGGTCCGGCGTTTCGCGATGGAACAATACTGACCTCCCGGAGCGCCCGCTTTCCGGCAGGGGCGAGGTCATAGACGAGCTGATTGTACCGGCTATCGAGCGTGTGGAATTGTTGAGGCGGCCTCGTCAGATACGCACCGCCATGAGGCGTGTTGTCTTCGTTGAAGAGATCGGTGAGACGCTCACGCGCTCGTTTCTCGCTGACACGCAAATCTCCAACAAACACCAGCAGGAAGGATGAACTCAGCGGGCCATGTTCAGCCAGGCGCCTCAACCATACCCAATCACGGTCCGTGAGTGACACACGTTTGCCGGTTGAGGCGGGTTGTAACCGCGACCTCCGCCCCATCGCATCACGTGATGCGGATTCGTCGTTCACCAGCTCTCGCCCGGCGTAGTATCGACATCATCCGGTTTGGGCTTGGGCGTGTGCTTTGGTTTTGGTTTCGACTCCAAATCTGCAGACGTCGCGTCCTCTGGCTCCTCCTTTTCCGGCAGTCCAGCCTCAAGGGAGCTATGATGCACCGCATAGCGTTCGCGCATGCGATCTTGCAGCTCGGTTCGTTCGAGCGTCGTCATTCGATCTTTGGCTTCGAGATAGCCGAACGGAAAGCGTAGTGAAGCCGCCTCTGGCGTTACGCCGCGAATGTACCCTGCGAAACTGCCCTTTGGCTGCATCTCAATGACCGCTGGGTCGCAGTGAAGCATCGGCGCTAGAGTGCGGGCATCCTTCGAGGACACGCCGCCTGCAAGCTTGATGGACGTATTGGCGGCAAATGCGTCTTGCAGGCGGGCGTCGAGTTGCCCGAGGTATTGGTGCGCCAGCACCATGCCCACTTTGAATTTCCGCGCTTGAGCCAGGATGGTGCCAATGTTGCGATCAAAATAGTCGGCGGCTTCGTCGATATATACATAGGTCGGCAAGCGCTTGTTCTCGGGTAGGGTCGCGCGCTCCTGCGCGGCTTGCGCAATCAACGCGATGAAGAACCGCCCGAAGATTTCTGAACCTTGCTCTTTGAGGAGATCCTTCGCGGTATTTATCAGGATCACTTTGCCGGAATTGATTTCCGAGAAGAGATCAAGTTTTGAACGGGGGTGTGAGAACATGCGCTCGAATGTCTGGTTTTCGAGAATCCCCCACAGGCGCCGCATGACCTGCTTCTTGGTCTGTTCAAATTCTCGGCTCGTGAATTCGGTTTCGAAGAAGCGCTTGGCGGTGCCAGTGAGTTTGTCGATGTGCGGCGCAAAGACCTTCTCGCTGCCCGGCTCCATCAATTCCCGCAATGTGTGGATGGTGGCGTCCGGGATGTGCAGCATCAGACGTGTCACGTAGCGGAAGATGACATTCTGCTTTTGCGTCATCTCAGCCGAGAGGAGCGAACCGAGCACAAAGTCGTAGAGCTCCAGAATGGAATTCGTCAGACGTTCGCGTTCGAGCGGATCATATCCTGCAAGGCGTTCTATGCCGACATCGAACAGGTTGAGCGACACCGGCCATTCCACATCACTCGGATCGATGATGACCACGCGATCATGCAATGATCCACTGGGGCCGAACTCTGCCAAGTTGGCGATATTGCGGATCAAGTCACCCTGGCTATCGAGCACGATGATGGATCGCTCTCCTGCCGCAACAGCTTCAAGGTCATTGGCAATGAGATACTGGAGGGTCTGCGATTTGCCGTGTCCCGAACCGCCAACAATGTGACAGTGCTCGAACCGAGCCTCCTCCGGAATGGTCACTGTCGTTTCGACCTTGAAAAGGTCCTCCATTGGCGTGCGCCCGAGATAGGCGTCCACGAGCGCAACAGGATCTTTCAGCGACGAGCGGCCCGGCAGGATCAGTTGGCGAACCGGTTCACTGCTATCGAGTGGGTTCTTGGCTGAGATCGCATTCACGTTGGCCTGCAATTGGCTCGCCAGACGTGGAAACAGAAATGGTGCTGCGCTTTCACGGGACAACATTTCGACCAGTACCGGCTCGACCACACGGGCGGCCGTCTCTACACCCTGGAGCAGCTGCACAGGAACACTGAGATCGCGCCCTGACGATGACCGATGCTGCGATATGGGCAACGTACCGATCAGCGGCGAAAGGGCCGCAATCAGGACATTTTCGATGGCAGCCGTGGTGACGTCAAAGTCAGCCAGCAATTCCTTATGAGCGAGCAATTCGTCCCTGATAGCCCACCATTCTGATGTTGAGCGTTTCTGAGCCCAGTCGATTGCTGGAACCGCCAAGAGGGTTTCGTATTCAAAGAGGCGCGCAACAAACTTCTCGACTGGACGTGCAAGCAGATCCGAAGGGTCGAGGCCAAGTTCCCCACGGACCCATGTTGCCGTCTCTGAGATCAAGGCAGAGCGCGCCGCGACCGTATCGAGGTTGTGCTGGCGGTAGCGATCCAGCACGTCCTCAAAGAGCGCTCGCGTCTCTGCCTCGTCTTTTGGACGAAATAGGCCGTGCACCTTGGCGTGCATGCGCGCCGCGAAGTGAAGTGGCATCTAGGCCGCTTTCAGGATGAACTGCCGAGCCTCTTCCTTTGGCAACGCGTCGATTTGGATGGTTTCAGTGCCATCCCAGTGCTTGGCGCTTTCCATAACCTGCCGCAACAGTGCAGCGATGGACGTTAGCCAAGCTTCCTTCTTGGCAAGATCAATAACGGTCTTGCAGGCAAAATGCCGACCGTGCAGCAAATCGCGTACAAAGATCGTCTCGCGTTTGTTGTGGTAATGCCAATATGCGGTGCCACCGAAGGCTATTAACCCAAATAGCATCGCAACAGACCCCGGCAGGAATGTGCCGAAAAAGATCATGGCAAAAAGCCCGGCGACCAGTCCGAGGAGTCCAGCATTTCGGATGAGGGTAGGTTGCAAGGCGTCGATCATGATCGCCTCGTCAAACCGATATCGTTTGATCAGAGCTTTTTCGGAATCGTCAAATTCCAGTTTGCTCCAGAGTTTGAATGTAACCCGTCCGACTCTGCCGGTCGTTTGTTCCCGCTTGAAAAGTATATCCATAATCCTCCCCCTAGGTTTGTAACCTAAAAGTGAAGAATTGAACCCTGTGCTTGCAACCCGATTCACCCAGAGGGATAGGTTGCAAGCACAGGGTTCAACTAAAAAAAGAACGATGAAGTCACAAGAATCAAGTTGAGCACACCGCTCAACTATGAAATCCAATGGTGCGAAATGTTGAGGGAAAGAGAATAAAGGAAGGATGGGGATACAGATGGATCAGTGCGCTTACTGATCAAAAACCCCAATAATTACGTTGGGTTTGCCAACACAACCAGCCTAGGCTGCCATGGCATGAAGCGCACGCGTCTCAAAAAAGTTGAAGACAACGGTCGTTCTCTCAGCCAGGTCATTATCGTTGTATTTTGATGCGGGCAGCCCGGTCTGCTCATCATAGAGCAAATCGTATATTTCCTGACGCAGCCCATCTCGTGTGCTTTGCTTACTAAAGACGTCCTGCACCTCTTCGATACGCTTGCGCACGGCTTGCAGCAGGCTAACTGACGCCGCTTTGATCTGCTTGATTTCGTCTTTGGACAGGTCGTCCTGTATCAACAAATCAAAGATTGGCTTTTGCTCAGGGGTGAGGCCTAGCGCAACGTGACTCTGCGCCTCTTCCTCCATTTCGGCGGTAAGGCGCATCAAAGCTTCAAAAGTCGCTTCGATGGTGTTCTTGTCTTTCTCCTTGTTGTACTCGACAACAATCTCGTCAAAACGGTCCTGAAAATTCCCTAAACTCGGATTTTCTGCCAGCATCTTTGCCAACCGTTTTTGAATCACTGTCCGCAGATCTTGGACATCACTGGCTTTGCGGTCGCTCTTTGCAAACTCCTTGCGGAGCAGTTCAAAGTTCACCTTTGAAATATCGAAAATGCGATCAGCCTCAGCATCGGCTTGGATATCGATCGCTTCAGACACAATCTCATTGAGGCGCTGAATGATCGCGGTGGTATCAGCCTTCTGCTTATCCTCTTCCAATGAAACGTAGATGAACCTGATCGCTTGATAGTCCGCCTTGAAGGCTTCCACAGTTTGAAAGGTTAAGCAGGACTTGTACTTTCGGAACACGGCTCTGGCCGAAATCTCAAACCGTTTCCTGGTCTCATCATTGGTGTTGATTAGTTCTTTGACGTCTTTCAATGACTTCAGCTTTTCAAACCCACTGGCGACCTTTAGGCGAGCAATATCGAACCCTTCTTTCGTCAGCTCTTCTCTGACAATCGCAATGGAATCGGCGAGTTCAGCCAGCAACTTTTCTTCTGGATTCAGCGGGTCGACTTCCGGCGGTTCACCACCCCCAATTGGCGTCGCACCGGTGTGGCCAGCAAATGTCGCGAGTGCCTTGCGCAAGTTTTTGAGAATGCCGCAATAATCGACAATCAGCCCGTTGTTCTTGCCTTCTTTGACGCGGTTGGCGCGGGCGATGGCTTGCATCAGTGTGTGCGCCTGTAGAGGCTTATCCAGATACAGCGTCGAGAGGGACGGTACGTCAAAACCAGTCAGCCACATCGCACAGACTATGACGATCCGAAACGGGTGCTCTTCACGCTTGAACGCGGTTTCTACATCAAGGCGCTTTTCAATATCACGGCCACCAACGGTTTCAGTGATGGTAAAGCCATCCTTCATCCGTTTGCGGTGCGGCACGATATCCAGACCCCAATCCTTGAACCGCTTGACCTCGTTCTGCTCGTCGCTGACCACAACAGCCATCTCTGTCTCGCGCATCCAGGCGAGCTGCTGCTGGCGCACCACAAGTTCCTGATCATCCGTGGTTGCTTTGAGCTCAGCCTCCAGATCTTTGATTTTCTCGGCCCACGAGTCCTGGATGTAATTGTACATCCTGACGGCTGTAACCTTGTCGATGGCGACAAACATCGCCTTGCCGCTCTCCCAATTGGTGGAAAAGTGCCAGGCGAAATCTTTAGCCACATGCCGCAAACGCGCTTCAGCGGTCACCACGTGGTACTCGCGCTTCAGGTCTTCCGACAGCTTTGCGGCGACATCAGCATCATCAATTTCAGCCTCTGCAATCGCTTCAGCTAGTTTTTCGTTCAAGCCATTGCCAGACACTTTCAGCTTGTCACCGCGCGCGTCATAGAACAGCGGCAGGGTTGCTTCGTCTTCGATGGCATCCTGAAAATCGTACGTCGACAAATAGGCGCCGAATACCTTTTTAGTGATCTCGTCATTGCCAAACAGCGGGGTGCCGGTGAAGCCGATAAAATTGGCATTGGGTAGACCCTTGCGCATGTTCAGCGCGAGCGTGCCGTACTGGCTTCGGTGAGCTTCATCCGTCATGACAATCACGTTGTCACGATCCGAATAGACACCGCCTTCGGCTTGCTGATCGGTGAACTTCTGGATCATGGCAAAGACGGTTTTCTTTTGCTGGCTTAACAGGTCGCGCAACCCTTTGGCTGATGCCGCACGACAAAGATCAACGTCATTGTTGGCCAATCCAACCGATGCGAACGTCTTGTATATCTGGTTGTCCAGATCGGTCCGGTCCGTCAGCACCAGGAACGTGAAATCACCGCCCAACTTGCGGTGTACTTTCTGCGTGAAAAACGCCATAGAGAATGACTTGCCGGACCCTTGCGTGTGCCAGAACACGCCCAGTTTCCCGTCGAGTCGTTTTCGGTCACGCACGGCGTCAACCGCACGGTTCACGCCAAGGAACTGGTGGTTTTTAGCCAGAATTTTCGCGGGGCCGTTGGCGGTATCAGCAAACAGTATGTAGTTTTCGAACAGATCCAGAAACCGCCGCTTGTCACACACGATCTTGAGCAGCGCTTCCATCGGCAACATCTCGTCGCGCTTGTCAGCCTCGTCTAGCTTCAGCCATTCGGCATAGTGGCCATAATCGGCGCTGATCGATCCCATCCGGGCCTTTTCGCCGTTACCAAGCATAACAAAGGCGTTGAAGTGAAACAGGTGCGGGACCGTGTCTTTGTAGTCGGACAGGTTTTCATCATAGGCGCGGCGCAAGTCTTTGTCGGGGCGCTTGAGTTCGCAGAACAGCAGCGGCAAACCGTTGACGAAACCGATGATGTCCGCCCGCCGCCGGTGGGCATAGCCGCGTATCCACATCTCGCGCACGCACAGGAAATCGTTGTTTTCAGGATCATCAAGATCGAACACGCGCAGGCGTTCGATCTTCTGTTCGCCGTTCTGGCGGTATTTCACCTTCACCCCATCGCGGATCAGGTTGTATTTGTCCTGATTGATGCGGATCAGCGATTGCGAGCCGAAGATATCCGTGATCTCGCGCAGCGCCTGTTTGTAGGCAACCTCTGGCAGCCCGGGGTTCAGTTTGACCAGTGCCTCGGACAGATAGCGGGTCAGAACCACGTCCTTATCGGATCTCCGCCCAAGCGTCCCTTCAGCGCCAAATGTCTCTTGGTTCCACGCCATGACTGTCCGCCAACCGTGCACATCGCGCAGATAGTCGGACATGGTGACTTGGACGAGGCTGTCTTCGGTAAAGGCATTCATATCAGAATCTTACACTTTAACGGGAATGCGTCCATCCATTACGCGTGGAAGTAGCAGGTCGCGAGCTTTGGTGAGTTGGGCGTTTTGTTTTACCAGATTGATGAGCTGATCAAATACTGGAGACAATAGTCTGTCGAACTCCTCCAAAACACCGTTTGCAGGTCTAACGAAGCCCCGCGCCGCTAGGTTAACTGGACTTAGATTTAGCTGAGCTACTCCATAGGCCAGATTCTCTAGATCCTTGATAGTCTGATGGTTACTAAAGCTCCAATAAACAAACGTCCTTGGAATTCCAGTGCGTCCCACAATCTTTGCAACACGTTGGTTCAAAAGATAATTGTCACCGACCACAATGCATGATCTCCCAACATTCCCAGTAAGTGACAACAGCACATCGCCCGTCTCCAAGCGGCAATGCGGTTTCATTTTTGCTGGAATATCTGGAACGCGAGATGCGCATTCCTGAACAAACCGTGCGTCATGCACATTCTTGATTGTAACAACGCCATAGCGCCCATCTGCGACATAGCTTGAGCTCTTAAATGCGAACCCGCCCTGAAAATTAAACAGCTCACCATATGTTTTCAGTTCCCAACCCTCCGGCAGCCCATTCACGAATTTTGCCGTTTCATAGCCGGGAAAGCGGAAATGGACGAACCATTCGCGGTAGAGCAGCCGCGCCGCCTGCTCCAACAACGCAATCCTCCGCCGGTTGTTCTCGATCAGGTCATCATAGGCCGAAAGGACAGAAACGATCTTCGATTGAGATTGTGGGTCAGGACAACGGACTTTGATTTTATGAAGGACATTGCGATCAACCCCCGGAACCGCCGCTTTCTCACTTTTGTAATTCTTGAGCTGGCTTCTCAAGAAATAGGCAACAAACCGAGGATCATTTCCGTGAAAGTCAATCGCGTAGAGTGCTGTATTTAGGGGCCAATACGGTCGGTCTAGATAGAACACTTCACCTATCGTGCCGTATCGGCCAGTCACTACGCCGGGTGGTTCCGCCTTTATTTCATTATGCCATCCTGTAATGCCAGATGACGATACAACAGGCACCTGACCTTCACTTCGGTTGTCTTTTGGGAGATCGTGACCACGCTTTAGCGTTACGACGTCGCCAAGTTCGCAATCGATCCAACTCATACAATCAGCTCTTCAAAGTTACTCGCAATGGTCTCGGCCAACTCTGCCGCCTCGGCGTTCAGGGTCTCGATCTCAAGGTGAATTTCCTTAATCGTCTCTTCAAAATCAAAATCTTCATCATCCACCTCTGGTGCTACGCCCACATAGCGCCCCGGTGTCAGGCTGTAGTCATTGGCGGCCAGTTCAGTCTGATCAACCAGTTTGACCAGCCCTTCCACATCGCGCAGCTTGCCTTCGGGAAAGCGCGACAGCAGCCACTCTGCCTGACCTTCGAAATAGCGGGCGCGCTTCAGGGTGCCGGTGACCGACAGATGTACATTCGGATCACCTGTCAGCGGCACGCGTGCCTCGGCAATCGCGGCCAGCAACTTTTTGCCCTCTGCCGCTTTCTCGCCCGCTGCAAGTGCTGCCTCTTGCGCCTTTTGCGCCAGCTTGGCCAGATGGTCGATTTCCTTGATCAGCGCCTTTGCCTGATCTGCCATCGGCTGCATCGCAGCACTCGCATCTGTCAGTGCGGCAATTACCGCCTCTGGTTCTGCCAGTGCTGCGCTGTCTTTGGCAAAAGCGGCAGCATCGGACTTTAGCTTAGCGATGCCTGCCTTCAGCTCTGCGGTGTCGGTACACTTGGCCAGATAGGTGTCTGCCGCATCAAGGGCGCTGATCAGATCGACAAAGTCCGCCGTCTGCGCCTCTGTCCGTGCAGTTTTCAGATAATCCCGCACCAGCCCGGCAAACCGGTCCTCTTCTCCGCGATACAGCCAGACGATGGATGTCAGATTGCGCATCTGTTCCGGCGAGAAATCGAACACCTTGCGCGTCACCTTCCGGAATACGTGGCGGGCATCCAGCATCAGCACCTTGTCACGCATGTGATTCGGTTTTGCCTTGTCGAAGAACCACAGTTCGCACGGGACCGTCCGCGTGTAGAAAAAGTTGCCCCGGATCGCCATCATGATGTCGACGTCACCGGATTTGACCAACGCCTCACGGACCTTGGCTTCCCCACCACCTGCCGACGATGTCTGAGACGACATCACGATCCCGGCGCGGCCCGTGTCACTGAGATAGGAATGGAAAAACGACATCCAGATGTAGTTGCCATTGGACACCTTGCCGGCCTTGTTGACCCCAGGCAGGCCAAAGGTCAGACGTTTATCGTCTTTGATCTTTTCTGCGTCTATCTCATCCACGTTGAACGGTGGGTTCGCCATAACAAAGTCAAATGGGCCTTTGTCTTTATGCGGATCTTCGTAGTAACTGATAGCCTTTTGAATGTCGCCCTCAAGCCCATGTACAGCTAGGTTCATCTTGGCCAGCCGGATCGTGGTCGGATTCTTCTCCATCCCATAGAACGTCACCCGTTCATTGGGATTTGCAGCCATGCTTTCGATAAAGTGTGCTGACTGTACGAACATGCCACCAGAGCCACAGGCCGGGTCTATGATCTTGCCTTGCTTGGGCTCAATTACATTTACGATGGTCTGCACGATGCTGATGGGGGTGAAAAATTCGCCGTTATCGTGCGCTTTTTGATCAGCAAACTGGGTGAGGAAGTATTCGTAGATACGACCAAAAACATCGCCATCCGCTTTCTGCAAAGCGGGGTCGTTGAAGATGCGTAATACCTGGCGCAGCACATCATCGTCGAGCTCTTCGTATTCCTGTTTCGGTAACAATCCAGCTAGGGTCTCGTAGTCCTCTTCAATGGACTCCATTGCAGCAATTAGAGCAGCGGCCGCACTTTTCCCCTCGGGTAAGCTGACCAGATACTCAAACTCAGCTTCAGGGCGCAAATAGATAGAGCCGCGACGGGAAAAGTCTTCTTTGGTCAGGTCTCGGGTTTTGCCGCCCCGGCTTGGCAGCGTGGGGATGATTTCGTCTCGCACCTTCAGGAACCGGGAGTATGCATGCCGCAAAAAGATCAGCCCCATCACCGGCATAAAATATTCATTACTGGCAAAGTTGGAGCTGGACCGCAGTACGTCGGCAGAGGACCACAGCCGTTTTTCTAAATTGCCAATATGTTCCATGGACCCGCCTTCTTGCGTCTGGGTGTTGTTGTCGTGCTCAAGCATGTATGAGGTTGATTATACCTGAAATTCAAGGAATTTGGGTGGCTGGGTTTGCAACCCCAGCCACCCAGCTCCCTTTCAGGAGGGTCGGGTAGGCGCTTCGCGGCATTCCAGACGTTGCTGAAGCCAATCTAGCACTTCATCCTCAACCCACCCCACCCGGTTCGGGCCGAGCTGTACCCGCTTGGGGAATGAGCCTACCTTCTCCAGTCTGGCGATATGTTGGGGCGAGTACAAAACCAGCTCCTTCAGTTGGCGCTTTGAGAGTATCCTCATCACGATGTCTCCAAGATTGAAGAGCATCGCGATGCCCAAGGTTACGACAATACCCAGGCAGGTTGAATGTATCGGTCTATGAGGTTGGAGTCACCGGGCAACATAGCGGAACATGGTTGCGTAAAAATCAGGGTGGACCGAAAGGTGGCCTGAAGAGAAAATCCCCCAATAAATCTAATAAAAACAGTGATTTATGGGGGTTTCTGGTGCCCAGAAGAGGACTCGAACCTCCACTCCCTTGCGAGAACTACGACCTGAACGTAGCGCGTCTACCAATTCCGCCATCTGGGCACGGGGTAGGAAGGCGGGGTATTACGGTTCGAAGCGAGGAACGTCAACGGCAAAACTGCTCTGATCTAGCATCATTTCAACAGCTTTGGAGGGCCACCTGAAAGCGAGATATCTCCTGAGCGATCCCAGAGGACGTCACACGCGTCCAAGCAAGCTCTCCGCCCGCCCTGACACCAATCCTTCAACCCCAGACATCGCCTCCCGCTCGCCCGCTTCGAGATCGAAGCCCAGTGCCACTTTCCCGACCTGCTCCAGCACCAACCCGCACAATGCCTTCACCCGTCGCCGGATGAACGGCTCTGTCAGCCCCGTCTCTTCGGCAAACCTGGCCCAGTCCCGCGCCTGGATGTCTTCCAGTGCAGCCCGCTTCGCAATCTTCATCGCAAGCCGTGGGCTGAGTTCAGGATAAGCGACGGTCGAAAGGAGGTCATAGAGCGGTGCGAGCTCTGTGCTGCCATTGTAGAGAAGGCTGTAGTTCTTCCCGTGCGCGTCGGCATTGCCGATGATCAGATTGAAGATCGCCGCATCAAAAAGTTTGAGAACTTCGATCGCGGGCCGGGTCGCGACGCGCCGCAGGAGCGTGAAGAGATCGCGGAAAACAGGGCCGCCATCGGACGCATATTTGCGTGCTGACGTGAACCCGAGGGC
>TARA_R110002167_G_scaffold366254_1_pt1 | contig 25595 bp, 23 predicted proteins | sample TARA_R110002167 | Tara Oceans TARA_R110002167 (sample SAMEA4398238) | marine metagenome | biome: Polar Biome; feature: [MES] marine water layer (ENVO:01000295) within the mesopelagic zone...; material: water (ENVO:00002006), including particulate matter (ENVO:01000060) such...
AGGGCTGTCTGTTTGTGGGCAGGATGAAGAAAGATATGAATTACAAGATCACAAAGTCTCTGCCGCCAACAGGCGTGGGGGTGGTGAGGGATGAAAAAATCGAGGTATGTTACAAGACCCTTTCAACAGACTTGCGCGCTTGCCGGAGCGCTGTGATCTTGCCCCGCGTTGATGAACACCGGTTGACACAACGAAAAGCCGTCAATACCAGCCTGCAAAAACCGGGAAAAGACAAAGCAATACTCGCTGGAGTTCAGACAATCTGCGGTTGAAATGAGCCGGGAAGAAAGCGTTCTGGCAAGGCAATTTGCTGCACGTTTGTTCCGCACTCTCCGGAAGTTAAGCCATTCATGCTGTCACGATGGCGAAAGGAATACCGGGAAGGTCTGTTGAAGCCTTCTCGACCACCAGCGATATCAGTGCACCCGAACGAGATAAAAGCCAGGCACCGGTATCAGGCAAGTCACAGGAATCCGGCAAGCTACGCAAGCTCAAGCGCGAAAATCAGCGCCTGAAGAAAGAGCTGAACTTGGTCAAAATCCCCTGAAGGGCACTTCGAGTGGCAACGATTGTTCGAGGACAAGGGCAGAACGATACCGCTTCATAGACTGTGCTGCATGCGCTCGTTTCACCCTCCGGCTGACCCAAAGCGATGACACATCGTCGTATGTATTCTGCCGACAGGCGCAACGTATACGGGGCTGGTAGCAATGCCATTGGCCGGTGCCGCGAATGGCATTGCGGTCCGGGTTAGCGCCCGGATTTGATGTCAGACCAGCTACGGTTGCGCATGCGGGCAACCTTGGGATCTTCTTCGTTGCTGACGAACAGTTTGGCTCGCACGTCTGCGGTTCATCGTCATACCGGACATCCATGATTGCCAGAACGCTGCGCGATCAGGGAAGATGCACAGTGAAAGCCGAACCGGGTGCAAGCCCGCACCGTACAAGTAGGTAACAAGCACATGAACACTCCAACACCGCTCAGTAATCCCCTCGGATTCCAGCCACTGCCAGTCCTGCGCCTCTACTTCGAAGCCAGCCCCCGGCAGTCCCTGCAACTGCCCGCATATGCTGGCTCAATGTTACGCGGTGCCTTTGGCCACTCCTTTCGCAAACTGTCCTGTATGACCCGCCAGCCAACCTGTAACCAATGCCCACTGCTGGCTACCTGTCCCTACAGCCAGATATTTGAAACACCGGCCATCCCCGCCAATACCTCCCAAGTTCACACACCGCGACCCTATGCAATAGAACCTCCAAACAACAGACACCGCCAGCAACCGGCGGGTAGTACGTTCCAGTTTGCCATGGTGTTGATTGGCAAAGCCATTCACCAATTACCCCTGATCATTCTGGCCTGGGAACAGGCCCTTAAGGACGGTCTGGGCAAACACAAGCAAGCATGTGACCTGCTATGCGTTCATATGGGAAACCCGCAAGCCCCTGTCTACCGCCCCGGATATCCCCTGCAACCCATCCCCGATATCCATCATCCATCCCTCAACTGGCACAACCGTCGGCAGATTGTGCTGCGCATACACACACCGCTGCGCCTGCAACAAAACGGACGCCTTGTGGGCACCCGCGAACTCAACGCCCGTCATTTGCTGGTCACCCTCGCCCGCCGCCAACAACGGCTCAGTGCCGCTTATCAACCCGACAACAGCGGTCCTGACTTCCGGGCGCTCACACAGGCTGCCAGCCAGATACAACTGGAACAACGTCTTCACTGGTTTGACTGGGAACGCTACTCCAACCGTCAGCAACAAAGCATGACATTGGGAGGTCTGATCGGAGAACTGCAACTCACAGGTGAACTGGAGCCCTTTGCCCCCCTGTTGGAGCAAGGACAATGGCTGCACGTGGGCAAGGAAACCACTTTCGGCCTGGGCCATTACCAACTGCAAACGCACTGGAGTAGCCCCACCATACACAATACTGAGCCGGGTTTATCCAGCATCAATCGTCTGGAAGCTGAATCCTGACGGCAGGAGCGACCACCGCGAAGCCGTTGGCCACACTGTTGGATTTAATGGAAGTTAAAGGGCAAGCATTGTTCCAGAAGCTCCAGCAGCTGGCCTTGCGTCTGGTCGCGGCCAGAGAGTAGGGTTTGCAGCGCAGTATGATTGGCCAAAGGTAATCGCTGCTGCAGATCCTGAAGGGTCTGTGCTGTCGGAGTTGCCATGTTCAATCCCAGAGCAATGGCCAGTGCTTGCAGCACAACGGCCATCCAGTGGAGTGTTGCACCACCGGATTGCTGGCATTGATCAACAGCGTCCTGCAATAATGCCAATGCTTCGTCACTACCCCCCTCATCCAAAAGCAACCAGCCACGATAGGCTTGAATCAACGGCCATGGGTGATCGTCCCCGGTCTGCCACTCAGACTTTTTGGCCAGGTATTGCTGACGTTCTTCAGCAAACAGCGATGGACGCTCCAACAACGAACGCAGCGCCAGCTGGTGGGCAAACCGCTGTTTCTGGCCCGAAGCGGCCAGCCACGCCATTAACGGGGTTTTGTCGGTTTTGATCTGTTTTTCAAGATGTGCAATCAGCCCATCGCGGTATTGATCGGCCCCCACGGCGGGGTTACGGATACGAGAAAACAGCTGATACGTACGGCTCTGGTCGATATTAAGAGCGGCCTGATCAGCATCTGACAGTTTTGAAAACTGCAAGCGAGCTGCCAGAAAACACGCTTCGGCCTCCACGCTGCGCCCCTGAAAGGCCAGTAACTGCCCCTGGGTACTGTGCAATTTCGCATGATTCAGCAACCCAACGGTGGCCACCGGCAAACCCAGCCATTCATCAATCACAGGCTCACAGCAGCGGAAATCGAACGCATTGGTCGCGGCCACCGCAATACGCAGAATCATTTCACAGGCTTCAGGTGCCATTTCATCGCGCAGCTCCCGCGCCAGCTGCATGGCCTCTGCCACTTTCCCGAGGTTGCAATGCCCCTGATGGTTGTCATAGGCAAGGCGTGCCGCCAACAACCGCAGCTGCAAATTGCCAGGCAACGAAGCCGAAGCTGGTTTAAATCGATCCAGCCAATCCAGCGCTCGCCCAAGCCCCGCCAAACGGAAATCCTTATTGCGCAGCCGCTGCTGCACTTCTGTCAGATACATCTGCCACAGATTCTGATCGGCCTGTACGCCCTGCCCCAGCTGTTCCATACACCCCGACACCAGACTATTGGCAGATTCCAGATAATCACCGCCTTCCTGCTGCAGCTGATACCAGTCGGAAGGCCGCAAACGAGCGTGCGACTCCAGCGCAAACAGCAACCGCTCATACACCGCATCATCCGATGGCCGAATCAGGCAGTAACCGGGCAACTTGCACAGATTCAACAGCTTGCGCTTGTCGGCCATATTACTGCCCCAGCAATTGGCGAGCGTATCGACATAACCATTGGCGGCATGACCCTTGCCCATAATCGCCATCGACAGCTGCATGGACTGATAACGCCCGGCATTCAGCCGCATCAGGTCAGCCGTGATCGACTCCGCCATCGGGCCAAGATTAATGTCCGACGTGTAATCCGACCGGTTTTCAATCATCACGCGCACCTTAAGCGGCTGCTGACTGTCGATTGGTAACAACAGCAACACCCAGCGCACCAGCTGCTCGACCTTTTCGAACCAGCTGTAACGTCCGGTCAGACTGTCCTTGCTGGTAAAACCCAGTATGCCGACCGGTGCTTTCATCAAATCCGCCAGCACCCGCTCGATCACATCGGTCGCCTCTTTCACCGCATGAAACCCCGGCTTCAGCGGCGGTAACTGGCAGGACTGAGGCACCAGCAACGCCACCATGCGACCAACATCCTTGTCGGCATCGCCTAACTGGTCCACCTCAGCACCAAAATGCGTGCCGCTTTCATCAATCAACACCGTCCACTGCGGCGATGGCGACAGATTCTGCACCGCTTTCGGATGTTGGCCATTCACCAGCAACAGCGGCGGCATCGAAGGCACAAAACCCTTGTTGGCCTTATGCTTTTGATAATTGCCAGACCGGTACTCCAGCGTCTTTTTCAACTCAATATCCAGACTCTTGCCAATCCTGGCAGCGTTATTGGCCTTCACCTTGTCCAGCCATGCCCTGGCGCTCTCTCCGCCTTCGGTGGCGAGTTTTTGCTTAAGGGTTTCGATCAGCCGACAAGCCTCATCGCCCTGACTGGCGGCCTTCCGCAAATCCTCCTCCAATGACTGCAACTCGGGATGCTGCTGCAACAACACACCAAAAGCCCCTTCAAGCCTGGCAATTTCGACCTGCTGCTTGTCCTTACCCCAGGAATGCAGCCTGAAACATTGATCAATATGGTCTTTAGCCTGCTTTCTGGCTGCAGCCAGAGACCGGCTGTATTCAGGATCAACAACAACGCTTGCCTCTTCGGGCCCTGCAGCCATCACAGAATCCTGACGGCCAACCCGATCAACAGGCACCGCAGCCGGCTTATCAATCGTCGGCGTATTAACCGAAACAGCGGCAACAGTCTGCCACTGCCGATCACCAAGATAACGGTATACAGATGCCTGCGGCCAACATCCGGCAGCAGTTGCCTGCAGATCACTGGCTGTATTTTTGCCTGCCAGCACCGCCGTAACACTCGACACTGCCTGCGCAAGCGCCTGTAACTGCACAGCCGTGGTGGTTTTCAGCAAAGCCAGATGGTGCAAACCCTCCAGCCCCTTCGGAATTTCAGACGGCGCGCCGGGCAAAGAAACATAAAACATGACCAACTCCTTTTTCAGTCAGACAATCAGAACAGCCTGGATCAACAGGCAAAAAAAGAATGGTTAACACAGGTGTGGTGACTGGCCTGGCACAGTATCGGCGCGGATTTCCGTCAGAGTCGGATGCAACGCCGCCAGCTGCGCGGCATCCAGCTCCACACCGCGCAACTCCGCTGGCAGATCAATCTGCAAATGAAAGTAGCGCGCACCTCGAGCATTCAGTTCGGCGACAAGATGAATGGTGAGATTGCCGTAAACACAATCACCCGGTTGCAGGATGTCAGTGTCGAGATGAGCCAGCTGCAGATCGACCTGCGCCAACTGCGAACGCAGCCACTGGATGCTGGCTGGATGGCGGGAAACAATGATGGAACGAGGCATTAAAAATCTTCCTTGAATAGACATGGATTCAGTCTTCGTATTGCTCGACAAACACCTGCTCTGGAAGCAAGTGAATACCGTAATATTTGGCACCACCCTTTTCGTCCAGATCACCTGTCCATTTTTTATCCTTGTTGAATTCAGGCACAGGTAATACATATCGCAGCAAATTGGCAGGTACTTCTTTTTTCATTTGTTCAGTTATCGCAGATACAAGCTCACTCAATTTGCGCCCTTTGATTCCCTTGCTCGCAATAGATTTGATCGAACGCCCAAGGTTTGGAAATTCATCCGTCACATGATCAAGATCCTGAATAGCTTCCAGGATTTCAGCAGAAACCATACCCCTGGTATCCATATGAACAATGCAGGCCAGTTTGGTCGCAAAATATCCCAGCAAGCGATGCTCACTGGCCTTAAACGGTTTGCTGGTAAACACCTCGCCATCTTTATCTCCGGCTTCTTCAGCAAATACCGCATAAAATGCAGCAAACACAGGACTGCTTAACGTCACCGACACAACCTCGGTATCGGTATCGGTATCGGTATCGGTATCACAGATACTGACCACACGACTCCGGGGGTACACTTTTAACCGGATGCGCTCAGGCTGATCACCAAGGTTAATCAGATCCACCAATTTACGATAATTAAGCCCACTCCCTGCAGAAGCCTTGTCAGTCAGCACCGTCGGCAGATTATGGCGCATCCGGATAAACGGAATATCCGCCAGAGTCACTCGGGCATCACGGGTATCCAGTACCGTCCGGCCAGTTTCCAGACGATGCGGCAACTGCCCCGGAAAATAAAAACCACGGGCAAACTCAAACCCGTCGCTGATCAGCACATGCGACATGCGGTCGAAATGGCGACCAAACAGACTCATGGCATAACCCAGGTAAAACGTCATGGTTTTACGGCCACCGGCAATCGACGCATGAATGCGCAGACTGTCGTCACTGGTGAAGTCCCTGACTGTTTTGGTAATAAAGTTGGCCAGCGCCTCGTGGTCATCTTCGCTGCGAGCGTCTTCCACCGCCGCTCCGTCTGCACCGGGCACGACCAGAATATGCGCGTCATCCATTGTAATCACCGGCTGACCTACCGCCTCGCAGACCTGACGCAACCAGTCACCGCTAACCAGACGACTGACTATCTCGCCCTTGCCTTTGCTGGTGGTGACAATACGAATCTCATCTGGCCAGTGAGCATTTTTATCCCCACGCTCAATACGCTTGGCAATGCCATACAGGGTTTCGGTCACCACCGCAGGCGACATACCGGTAACCGACAACAGCAGATTTTTGGTGGTAACAGATGCAGTCATTCATTCCGTCCTTAAAAAAAACTTGATCAATCAGATGCAGCCATCATGGCTGTTTATTGGTTAACAATCGGGGCTGCCAAACCTGGCAGCAAAAAACAATGAACCAGCGATGCAGCCCGACATTCGGGAGCATGGCTCCCTCCTACAGCAAGCCCAGCGCCTTCTGCAAGGTTTCGCGACTGTCGCACAAATGCGTGCCATTTATTGCCAGTTTGGCCTTGAAGGCATCCCAACGCTCACGCTGCTCCAGATTGCGACGAAAATGCGGCCCCACCATTAATACCTTGGTGGTTTTTCCAAAGCGGTCGCCCATGCTTTCCAACTGCTGTTCGATGGACTTTTCCTGAGTTTCCGGCGGCAAATCGGTCTTCATCTCGATCAGAAAACTGCGGCCCTTGCGATGCACAAACAGATCGGCTTCACGATTACCGTCCGAGCTGCTGCCATCTTGTGGATTCACAACAACACCGCGAGCCATCTCAGTTGTAAGAACCCCCGCTTCCAGCAGCCAGTGGTGAGTCAGTTGTTCCAGCCAGTCGCCAGCAATCCATTTCTGAACAGCTTTGTACTGTTTCTGCGGTTTATTACCTGGCACCACCAACTGCTCGCCATCGAAAGCAAAGCTGCCATCGTGTAACGCCGAAAAACGTTCGATCCAACCCAGCGCTGGCGGAGTTTGCAGCTTTGCCGGCACATCCAGCAACAACCGTTTTTGGTTATACTCGGGATTGCCCCGCCCTTGCGACCAGATTTCATCCAGCCAGCCAAACAGGGCTTCAAGACCAGGTTCCTGCTGCTGCAGACCATCCCAGATTTGCTGCGCCAAAGCACTGTGCCGCTCTGCATTGTGCAGACCAATGTCCATCTGCTCGACCTTGTCGGCGTATAAACGGGCCACTTCCAGCGGTGCGGCGGCAATCACCTTATAAGGCTCGCCACGCGATACCCATTCATTGTTAAGCAGCGCCAGTCGTTGCAGTTCATTAACACTGAATCCCTTGTAATGAACCTCATCCCAGGGCATGCGGGTGAGCAACGACATACCAATCGCCTTGGTGCCACCAGTCGCATTCAACACCAGCGGCAAAGCAGGTTCACCTGAATGATTTTGTTGATAGTCAGCACGAATGGCATCAATACAGGGGCGCAGCGCCGCTGCAATCCAGTTCTGCAATTCAAGAATGTCTTCACCACCAAACTGGCGGCCAAACATCTGATCCGGGCGATGGACCTGCACATCGGGCAACCGGGCTTGCAAGACGTTCTGCAAACGTTCACTGGCCTTGGCCAGCTTGCTGAAACGGCTCACCACCAGCACCAGGTGCTGCGGCCTGAGCGTCAGACAGGCTTCCAGCTCCGCCAGATTAAATTCAGACACCACACAGACGTAGATAAAAGACTGGGTACTCATAGCGTCCTGCAACTCTCCTGAAGGTGAAAACTCAAGCATCAAGTGGCCTCCCATTCCCGGAACACCAATCGGCACATCCTTATGGATCATTGCGTTCATTATCCTTGCAAACTCCAAACAAAAACCACCGCTAATCAACGACTTAAAACAGCTGCATCAAGCTTCCGAATCAGGCACGGGGGCCAATACTGCGGACATGGGCATGTACCTGCAGCCATAAAGCCCCCCACCAAGCACACCCAACCACACCTACCCGACCGCCACATTTACCCCGCCAGCCGCTGCAATTCCTTTGCAAAGTTCCGCGAGGCACGATGATCACCGGGTGAACAAGGCACGGTAATGTAACGCTGGTTATCCGGCCGATGCAGCTTGCCGTGTTTGCCGCCCTTCTCCCAAAACCAGCCTTCACGGATTTTCTGGCGCACCAGCCGGTTTATGTCCTTGTCGCTGCTGTAATGGTTCATCGTCAACACCCTCCAGAATCCCGCGCCCAGGCGCCTCATCAGTTGATTTCTGCCCGGCGTGCACCAAGCATTCAGGGGATCAGCCCCGAAGTAAAACCAGTCTATCGACCACCACACACCCGGTATGGGGTGCCAAACCTGGCAGCTCACAGCACAAGGATCAAACCGCCCAGTGCGGGCACACCGGTTCAAAACACTCAACCCGCATCTCCAGCAACTGCGGATCGAGCCAGTTCAGGGTTTCCTGGGTCTGTGGCAAGCCCTCAAACGGCACCGGCACCTGCACATGGAAATAACGCACAGCCATCCGATTCAGCGCCGCGATCTGCTCCACCGCCAACTGCCCGTAAACACAATCACCCGCCTCCAGCCAGCTCATATCCAGACCAAACTGGATCTCGTCCACCTGCTCCAGATTCAGCATCAACCAGTGCACACACGCCGCGTGTGGAGAAACAATTACCGCCCGACTCATACTCCCCCCCCCAATTCACACGCGGAATCATCAAAACCGACTAATTACTGCGGGCATCCCTGCCCTCTCAGATCCCTGCCCTCTGGCAGTCCTGCCCCCCGGAGACAGGTTTCCGGCGACCATGACCGACACATCGAATCGGACCATTCAGGCGAACCAACGCGACAGCTGCTGTCGCGCGCGCTCCACATGTTCTGCTTTCTGGTACGCCACAGCAGCGGCCAGTGCTGCCGCCATCACCGCCAGATCGTCACTGAACCCGATTCCAACCAGCACATCCGGAATGGCATCCAGCGGCGAAATAAAATAAGCCAGTGCCGCAAACAGAGCCCCCCGAGCCCAAACCGGCGTATCGCTATCCGACGCCACGTAATAGAGCGTCAGCGCTTTCTCGATCACCTCGCGCCCGGCTTTGGCAGCGTATTGGCCAATTTTTTTCCAAAAGCCCTTTTCATCAAAATTCTCATCCGACATAGCGCCCCGACTCCTCGTCATCACTCGTTAAACTCACCCAAAAAATCTCACCAGCACCCATCCGGCATTTAAAGCATGACCGAACCGCCCCCAAACGCATCGCGAAAAGCTTTCAGCCGCCCGGCCGTCAGTCATCCCACAGGCTCCAGACCAGAACACCAAGACCTGCAACCACTGCAATCGGTGCCACCAAAGAGCTGGCCGCCAAACCGCCTGCAAAACCAGCAGCCCCCAAAGAACCTCCGCCAAACAAACCCGCTGCCACTGCACCAGCGCCACCTGCAGTTACCCCGGATGCCAGAGAAGCACCCCCGGCACTCGACGCAGTACTACCAAGACCGGCAAACAGTCTCTTTCCGAAAGCACCCGCCACACTCGAACCACTGGCCGCCACCAGATAGCGATACCCCAGTGCCGACGCGGCCCCGGTCATGACCGCCTCAACCTGCTGACTGCGGCTTTCACCCTCAATGCACCAATTGACGAAATGCTCACAGTTGTTAAACACCAGCGAATAACTGGCCTCACCCAGACGCGACTGAGCACGAGCCACCGAGCGTGCAGGCCCGAACACACGATCCGGATGTGTCAGCACATCCACCGAAGCTCCCTGTGCAAACTCCTTCAGGCTCACACAGCGCACCTGATAGTCATCGTCACCAGAACGATGGCTGGCGTAATGAATGATCTGACCATCGCCGATGCTCAAACCATGGTGAAAATAAGCTCCACGAAAAACCCGCAGATGCTCACCCGCCTTGAATCCAGACATAGACCTTCTCCCCGTTTTACCCTGAAAAGTGACCTGAAAATCTGACTAACTGAACGCTGGCCATCATGCCCACCAGCCACAATAAAATCCGGGCTGCAAACGTTGGCGGCCATTGCGCTGCCAAGGTTCCTGTGCCACTCACGCGAGAAAGCACACGGGTTCGCAAGCAAGACACTCGGCAATAAATCCAGCGCCAGGGCTGAACAGAATTTTGCGCCAGACCGGCAACGCGCCAGGCGCTCTCCGCGTCAGTTCATGCCGCCGTCGAAGTGAATAGTGCGGGATTTAAAAATCAAAGGCAGAGCTGCCAGGTTTGGGAGATGTCTGGAAATAGAGGATGGATCAGGACAGATCCACGATTGGCCAGAGAAGCTGCAACAACCATATAAAAACTGAAAAGAAACCTGACCACCTCCAATCATGACACTTGAAAATAACCAGATCATTCTGGCACACTTCCTGACAATTGTGACATGCTTCTCATGTCACACCGCCGTCTGATTATGTCGCACAGGATGTGTATGCCGTCACGCAAAGCACTCGTAACCCCACTCTTTACGGCAAACCGTTTTCCATCAGTGATTACCTCATCATTACCAGCAAACAAGCTCACAAAGCTTTTGCCAGCCACTAACCAACATAAGCCTGATAAAACGTTAAGCCTCTCAGACCTTATCGTCCTGCATACCAAACTGACTTCTTTTTTACTCGACCGAACAAAGGATCTTGCTAATGCATTACGCGTACCTGTTTGAAGCTCGGGGAATTCAACGCTTCCTGTTTGCCAGCGGCAAATTAAAAGACATGCAAGGTGGCAGCGAGCTACTGGATTACGTCTGTGCCGACGGCGGCTTGCTGGATCAGGTGCTGGAAAAGCTGAACCTGTCCCCCGGAAAACCGCGCAACGCCGGTGGTGTTTTCTACCTGCTGTTCGAAAATCAACAGGATGCCAGGCGTTTTCAGGCGGTGTGGCGCATGGCCTGTGCCAACTGGATTCCCGGTATAGAGCAGGTAGATACTCTGAGTCAGGGCCAAACAGCAAAAGAGGCGATTGATAATGGCCATGGCCAGTTGCGCACCCAACGCAATCAGCTGATCGTCGACCTGCCACGTCCTGGCCCACTCTCTGAGCGCAGCCCGCGCACCGGTCTGGCAGCGGTTAAAAACATCAAGGGTGAATCCCTTGATGTCGCCACTGCCAAACAGCGGGTGTTTGAACGCACCGATACCGAGGCCTCGCTGGCACAGCGATTCCTGAACGAGGCCAATGTCTTCTGGCCCACCGATTTTGAAGAAAGCGCCCCAAAAGATCGCCGCTTCCCACTGGATGAACGCCGTCTGGTTGGCCTGATTCACGCCGATGGCAATGGTCTGGGTGAGCTGCTGCGGGTACTCAATACAGCTTGCCAAGATGCAGAAGACAAAACGTACATCCAACTGTACAAAACTTTCTCGGATGGTCTGACAGACGCCACCCTTGGCGCTGCACGCGAAGCCAGTAAAGCGGTCCTGTTGCCGGAAGCCGTCGACATTGGTCATGGCAACCGCCTTTTGCCTGCCCGCCCGCTGGTTTTGGGCGGCGACGACCTGACCATCGTAACAAGGGCTGATCTGGCTCTGCCGTACACAGAAAAATTTCTGAAAGCGTTTGAGCAGTACAGTCACATCAGCATGGACAAACTGCGTTCTGCTTTTGAAACAGCCGGTCTGGCGGACGCGGCTAGGCAATTGCCCAAAAACCTCACCGCCTGCGCAGGCATCAGCTATATGAAATGCTCGCAGCCATTCCTGGCCGGGCACGAGCTGGCCGAAGGGCTGTGCAAGCGCGCCAAAGACGCATCCCGTAAAGCTCGCACCTCCGATCAGGCTTTGATGCCGTCCTCGGTCGCGTTTCACAAGGTTCAGGACAGCCTGCTCGACGATGCCAAATCCCAGTTCGACAAGGACAACCGGGTCAATCACCAGAACGAATCCTGGCAACTGGCACTGCCCGTCTACGGCATTCACGCCGACAGCAAACTGCCAGCCCTTGATGCCTTGAATGGGCTGGTTAATCTGTTTGCCAAGGCCCGCAATAACCGCTCTGGCAATCTGCATTTTAACGACCGGCCACTGCGTGAGCTGGTCACCCTGTGGCGCGACAACCCTGAGCTGGCGAAAAAAGCCTATGGCCGCTGGTACGAACTCGCTGACCGCAATAATGAACAAGACCTGCAAGCCTTTGACGATTTTATGACCCAACTGATTCGCCAAACCCGGCGTGACCTGCCTTGCAGTAGCACTGTCGGTGAAGATGGCGCGTATTCGTCACCCATCTCCGATTTGCTGCACTTATTGACCATTCGCCGTTCGGCCCAACCACAACGACAGCCAGCAACCCAAATCGAACCAGCTGAAACAGCGGAGGTTTCTGCATGAGCACCACGGCACAGCTGACGCTGGATATTAAAAGTTACTGGCATACCGGCAGAGGCCAGGGCAACGGCTACCACCTTGACGCACTGTGTGAGCGTGATCAGGACAAGCTGCCGATGCTTCCCGGCCGCCAGATCAAGGGTTTGCTGCGCCATTGTGTACGACGCGCCGAAGCCTGGGGCTGGCTCGCCAACTTCACCCTGCCCGAAGGCTATTTCAACAGCCACGAAGAGTTGCTGTTTGGCAGTAAAAGCCAGGAGGTAGAACGTTACGAAACCCAACCTGGGGTTCTGATCGTTGAAAACGCTCACCTGCCCGCGGCGGAACGTCAGTGGCTGGCACTCGAAGAGGCTGCAGACATGCGCGAAGAACTCTTCACCGAGCTGTACAGCACCGCGATTGATGCCGACACCGGCAGCGCCAAACAATACAGCCTGCGTGGCATGGAAGCCTGCATTCCGTTGCAGCTTTTGGCGTCTATCGATCTGATGGAAACCGCACTCGAACCATCACTGCGCGGCCAGCAGCAGAGCTACCTGCAATCCGGCACCGCCTGGAACGTGCTGGCCGCCAGCCTGCCATTACTCGACAGCATTGGTGCTAACCGCAGTCGTGGTTTTGGTGAGGTCATCGCCAGTATGGATCAAGGTGCTTCCGTACAGAAAATTCAGGTGAAGGCCAGCCAGGAGCATTCCGGCAAACCTCAAAAGAACGCCCAACAAGCCAAGAAGCATCAGAAATACAAACGCAAAGGACGCTGATCATGCCACAGGCAAGTTTTGATATTTCCCTGCACCAGCCACTGGTCATCAGCCAGCAATCCGCCAGTGCAGGCGCTCACCACAGCCTTGACTATATTCCCGGCTCCATCCTGCTGGGTCTGGCCGCCAGCCGCCTGTACAGCACACTGGATCAGGACTCAGCCTCGCGGCTGTTTCACAGTGGCCTTGTACGTTTTGGCGATGCTCTGCCCATCATCAACCAACAAATCGCACGCCCGATGCCCATGTGCTGGCATTACAACAAGGGCGACTCGTTCCGGGATGACACATCACTAAAATCCGAGACACTGTTTGACCCGTCTCAATCACAGCAGGATGCCAAGCGCCAACCGGTCCAGGTACGTAATGGCTACGTCACCGGGCAGGGTCAAACCGTATATCCAGACAAGGTTCAAACCCTGAAAACCGCTATCAATCCAGAAACTGGCAAGGCCGCTGAAAGCCAGCTGTTCGGTTACGAGGCGCTGGCCGCCAACCAGACTTTCCGTTTTGCGTTGTCTGCCGACGACATTGATAACGGACTCTGGGAAAAGCTCACCAGCGCACTGACAGGCCGGGCGCAACTGGGCCGATCTCGCAGCGCCCAATTTGGCAAGGTGATGATTGCCGAAGCAAAAGACGCAAAATCAAATCCACCAACTGACAACGGCACGCTGCTGACCCTGTGGCTGCAAAGCGACCTGCTGCTGGAACACAATGGCCAGCCTTGCCTGCAACCGAGGCCAGAACTGATCGGCTTGCCTGAAGGCAGTCGCTGGCTGGCCGACAGCAGCTTTCTGCGCAGTCGCCGTTACAGCCTGTACAACGCCTATCGCCGCCACTACGACAACGAGCGCCAGGTAATCAGCCGTGGCAGCGTGCTGCGCTATAAACTGCCACAAGCCCTGTCAGAAGAACAACTGAACACTCTGCAACAAGGCATTGGCTTGCAAATCGAGTCTGGCCTTGGTCAGGTGCTGGTTAACCCGGAATTACTCAGCCAGGCCAAACCGTCTTTCAAAACAGCCATATCCCTGACCACCAGCACAGAGAAAACCCCGCACATCAAACAGCCCAATACATTGCTGATCACGGCGCTGGCGGCACGACTGCAGCGCCGTACTGGCGAGCAACAAACCTCAACCCAAGCCAGAGCGTTGTTTGCAGACTTGTGCCAGCAGGTTGCTCTGGTGCGTCGTTATCTGGCGACTCCTGCAGGTAACGAGATAATGATAATTACCAAAGAGCGAACGATTACTGCACCTGGCAAGAGCCAGTGGGGTCGCCTGAAACAGCCTGCCAACGATCACCGCAACGATCCGCAAGCTCTTTGGGACGATCTGTTCAACAACAACGACGGTGCCTTGCGCCCGCGTAGCGGCTGGGAGCTGCCTTACAGCCCGGCGGCCAGCGATACCCTGTCAGAATGGCTCCAGGCCAAGCTCGAACCGTATAAAAAACAAGCCAACTTTCCGCAACTGATCGGCCAACTGGCGGCGCTTGGGCATACCGATGAGTGGCAAGCCTGCTGCAAAGGCAACACCAGCACGAAAAACAAGGAAAGCCAGCACAGCACAGGAGATGCCGCATGAACACCGATCGTCATATTTACTGCATGGCCCGCGTCACCCTGGAAGCGAAAAGCGCCCACGGCATTCACAGCGGCATGGGCGACCACACCCACGATGTCCTGCTGGTACGTGATGCCAATGGCTTGCCGACCTTACCTGGCACCAGCATTGCCGGTGTTTTACGCCACCGCATTAGCAACCAGAACCCGGATGCAGCCGAGCGTTTGTTTGGCCACATTCAGGAAGACGGCGCAGCCTCCATGCTGAGCGTCGGCTGGGGCATGATTCACGACAGCAATAACCAACCCTGCGAAGGCCTGCTGACCAACGAACAACTGGCCGACTCGTTGCTGGAACGCCTGCTCGACAGTAAACCCCTGGTGCGCCAACGCGTACGCCTGAACGACCGTGGCACAGCAGCAGAAACCGGCAAGTTCGATGTCACCCTGATTCCGGCCGGGGCACGCTATACCACCATCATGGGCTATTGGTGCGACGGCAGCGAGCAGTCACAGCAAGACTGGCAAACCGTGCTGGATTTGCTGGTAACGTCAGAACTGCGCCTGGGCCACAGCACCCGCAATGGCCAGGGGCAGTTCAAGATCCAGTCGCTTGAACAGGCTCGCTGGGATCTGAAAACCCCGGAAGGCCGCACGGCTTATCAGAACCGTTCTCGTAGCCGTGCCGACAGCACAGGATTGGAGCCTGTTGTTCTGACACCACAAGCACCGCTGCATGTCAGTCTGACGCTGCAAGCCGAAGCGGGCTGGCGCATTGGTGGCGGAGAGCAAGTCGTCAAAGCCAAGGAGAAAAAGTACGACAAAGAACCGGTTTTGCTGCCACAGCATGAACCGCGCATTCAATGGAACGGCAACAAGGCAACACTCTCGGACCAAAGCTACTTGCTGCCCGGCAGCGCCATCAAAGGCGCAATTCGCCACCGGGTGGCCTACCACTATCGCTGCCTGCAACAAGACTTCACCACGGCTGAAAGCGAGCAGGCAACCGACAACTGCCCGGCGGTTGTCGCCCTGTTTGGTCAAAGTGAAGCCGATACGGGTATGGCAGGTTTACTGCAATTCAGCGACGTACAACTGGACGCCAAAAAAACCGACACAAAGGTGCTGATGCACAACCGCATCGACCGTTTTACCGGTGGCGTTATGAACGGCGCGCTGTTCAGCGAAGAGGTTTTGTGGAAAACCCCGTTGACCTTGCGCATTGAGATTCCAGCCAATCCACGAACAGAAGCCCTGGACCCTCATACCCGCGAAGCCCTGCAACGAACACTGCAAGACCTTGCCGATGGCTGGTTGCCAATAGGGGCCAGTGGCAGCCGAGGACTGGGGGTGTTCAGCGACCCAAGCGGCAAAGGACCGGTCTGGTCAGACCAGCAGGTGTTTATTAAAGGTGAGTCCGTCACCACAGAGCAGGAGGCAATGGCATGAGTCAGGTTCAACAATGGATTAACGACCTGGCGCTGCTGCCAGACCTCACCCCTGCCATTCAACGCTGGCAGCCGTTTTTGCACAGTTGCACCGCGAGCGTATTCAGCCGCGAACAACTGCCGGAAGCACTGAAAGCATTGGGAGCCGTCAGCGGCTGGCTGACTGAAACAAGCCGTGTGACCGAACTGGAAAGCCAGCCTGTCGAGCTGCAATCTCTGCCATTGGCCGGAGAGTTCTTTAACAGTGCCCAACAACACACCAACCATTGGCAACTGACCCAATTGCCACGCGGCCAATGGCAGCTCACTCATCACCAGCTGCAAGCCTGCCCGGCCGAGCAAGCCAACTGTCTGGCACAACCAGTCACCCACCTGCACGCCCACAAAGACAACACCCAATTGAGCTACTGGAAACTCTGGAGCACCAGCGAGCAAGACGCTGCGCCGAGCGCTCGTATTGCCCTGTTAATGGCCATTGAATCCACCCCAAGCAAGGAGCACCAGGCATGAGCCTTTCTGCACCCTATCGTTTTGTACCCGCGTCCAAAGTGGTGCTGTTCCCGAATTGGGCTGAACAGGTCAGCCACGATATGCCGTTTGAAGACGGCGTGTGTGGCGAACTCTCCATCCAGCTCAGCTGCGACACACCATTGTGCGTGGGGGGAAATCAGGATAAACCCACAGACAATACCCCAGGGCGCGTTCACTTTTTTCGTACCCCGGACGACCAGCCCGCGATTCCTGGCAGCAGCATCAAAGGCATGCTGCGCAACGTACTGGAAATCGCCAGCTTTGCCCGATTCAAGCAGGTGGCAGACCAGAAGTTGGGTGTGAGGGATTTATCCAAAGGTGTGAAGTTTTACACCGATGCCATTACAAAGCAGACCGTGTATGCAGGATGGCTAAGTTATCAGGATGCCAAGTGGCAGATTCAGCCTTGTGACTTTTCCCGGCTGCATCAGGAAGATCTGATTAACTGGTGCCAGGTGCGAAAAGACGATTGGATACGTCAATCCAAAGCCTTTGATCGCTATCGTTTAATCAGTGTCTGTCCAGAGATCAGCTTTGAAACCACGACCATGAAAAATGGCGGCAAGCCCAAGGCGATCCCGAAACAAAACGGACCAATGAATGGCCGCATCATAGTAACCGGCCAGCCGGGGCTGGCTTACGATAAAGGCAAAAACGCGAAGAAGTACGAATTTGTTTTTCATACATCAACCAAAGACCCACTGGTACTCAGTGCCGAAACCATGACCGGCTTCAAGCAAATCCATGCTGAAAGCAAAGAGTGGGAGTTCTGGGAAGAAAAACTGGCTACAGGGCAATTGGAGCTGGGTATCCCGGTGTTTTTCCACACCACCAACACAGGCTCGATCAAATCCATGGGCCTGGCGATGATGTACAAACTGCCTTATGAAAACAGCCTGCACGATGCCATTCGCCATACCCTGGCTGACCATCTCGCCAGCGAGCAACCCGACTTGCCTGACCTGATTTTCGGTTATCTCGGCGATGACCACCCCGGCCAGAACCGTACCCAGTGGGGCGTGCGAGGCCGCGTCAATATTGGCCTTGCGGAGCTGGCTCAACCGGCTGAAGCTATACGCTGGCATGGGCCAATGATTCTGAGTAGCCCCAAGCCGACTTTTTACCCGGCGTATATTCGTCAATACGATGGCAGCGAACAACCACAACAACTCATGGAAGAGAATTGCGAATTGGCGGGCTGGAAACGTTACCCGGCTAAAACATTGGACTTGCAACCGATTCCCGATGATTTGAAAAAAAATAAAAAAATTCAGACCAGTCTGGAAGCGGTGCCGGAAGGCTCGGTATTTAACTTCAAGATCCGTTTCCACAATCTGCGCCGGAAGGAACTGGGCGCGTTGCTGTGGTCGCTGGATTTCGGAAACAAACCAGAATGCCGTCACGGCCTCGGAATTGGAAAACCCTTTGGTTTCGGTCAGGTCGGCTTAACCGTGACCGGGGCAAAGATGCGCGCCAACGATGGCTCTGATGTTTGCGGACAACAGCCTGAACAGTACCTCAAAGCCTGCCGTGATGAATTTGACCAGTTTATGAGTGAGTTTATGAACCAATCCGGAAATAACTGGCATGACTGCAACCCCATCAAAGAATTGCAATATATGGCTACACCGGTAAGCCACAGAATTCACCTCTCCCCCCTCCGATATATGGCGTTGGAAGATTTTCCGAATGGAAAAAATGCGGACAACTTGCAAGATGTTTTCGATATGTTTCATCCAGGCACACCTGTTGAAGCTGAGCAAAACAGTCAACCGGCTCACACCCAAATAAAAACCTCCACGACTGCGGAGGACAGTCTTACCCAAAGAATTGAAGATCTGGCCAGCGCCTATCACTCAGAGGCCCGCACCAAAAGCGCTAAAGAAAACCTCGCCAAAGAGCTGGGCAAGGCTCATAAACAGCAGGAACAACTGTCGGACGCGCAGCAGTCACGGGTAGTCAGCCTGGTCTTGGAAGTGAACGAACCCGCCGACAGCAAACTCGGCAAAATCATCAAAAAGATTCTCCGCGATTTCCCGACAGACCCAGAGAAAACCGATACCTGATGATGACAGGGCCAGTCTGCACCGTATGACATAAAGACACTCGCCACGCCCCGGTTTGAAACCGGGCGTGGCAATCAACAACACAGACAAATCCACCAGGCCAACCGTGGCCCATCTTTCTTCTGACATCAGCCGCTTAACACCCACGAAAATCGCGGGCAAACCCGACTCCTACCACTTAACAAACCCGGCTCCTGCCGTTTGACACACTCATGGCATTGAACATCTGCCTATTCCCCGTCGTCCCAGGCATTCAGATAATCCGCCAGCACATCCCCATGGCAGCTTTGTGGTTTGCAAAAACACCCCAGGCGTTTACCGGCCAGCTCATACACACGGGCCTTGTCCTTGTTGGGAAATTTTTCATAATCAAAATCGTATTGATATTTACGAATCACCTCGTCCCGGTCTTCGCCTTCTTCATACATGGAATACGGATTACCCCAGTACGATCCCCGGCCGATATACTCATAGGTAGCCGTGCTTTTCATCCCGCCCCAGTCGGTATCACGCTTGATATTGACCACCCGAGTAATAGCAATACGTATTCTGCGCACCGCAATTCCGGCCTCACGCAGCATCACCAGCTGCTGTGGAAAAACCTCGCCATCATCAAACACCACCGCATGGGTCAAACCCTCCAGACATTCTTCCAGATTGGCAGCCGCCAACGACTCCAGCGTCAGGCCACGCTCATCGGCGTAGCCCTGCAACGGTGCGGTGGCTGCATCCAGCGTCAGCAACTGCACCTTGTCCAGATTTTGCAGCAGCACATCCAGCTTGCGCGCCAGCTTGCTGGCACTGCGGAACTCATCCGGGCATAACACCAGAACCCGATTCATACACTCACCACCTTGCCTTTAACAATATGTTGCACCGTCAGATCCAGCCCAGCCACCGCCTGCAAATAATTCACCGCCAGCCGCCGGTGGCAGAAGTGCGGCTCCAACTCACTGCACAGCAGGCAACCGCCATCGAGCAGCCCGGCATCCACCTCGTGCTCGGCGCGGCGTTTGGCCAGCAGTTCAAGATACGCCTGCTCGTAGGCTGGCCACGCCATATCACCATTGCGATAAGCGGCCAGCAACGGCTTGGTGGGTGCCAGCGCTAACAGCGGCACATAATCGGCATTACACAGCTGCTTCAGGAAATACCGCAAATCCGCCTGCTTGGCAAAACCGGCCAACTGCGACGTACTGTTAAGGCGCACATCCAGCACCCGCTGCACACCAGCAGCACGCAAGCCCTCAAAAAACTGGCTGGCCGTCTGCTGGGTAAAACCAATGGTAAACACCGTCATAATGGCTCCTGATAATGCCCGTCAGTGGGCAAATGTCCGGTTCAGATAACCGTCGTAGTCATACACCGCCGCCACCAGCTTGTAATGAAACCCGTTAAAATCCGGCGACAAACTCAAACACAACACATACTGATCCCCCTTGTTCAGGGTCATACAAACCTCTGCGCCCCCCAAAACAGGAAAACGGTTTTTCAACATCCGACTCACCGCCGGGCAGGTAACCGACAAGCCTTCATAATGCTGACCGGCATAATCAAACGATGCCTGTATGCGCTTGCGGGCCTTGCCGTTAAAATCCGTCCGATGGCTCAGCAGCAACTGCAAATTATGCGGCTGCACCAGCATCAAAGACTCCTGAACCTGCCCCGACTGCACAATACAGCCCTGCACCCGGTTTGACGGCGCACAAGAATCCAGCCACACATGTGCAGGCTGCTCAACCAGTGACGGAATCCGGCGTGCATCCACCGTCTCCAGAAACTCCCAGGCAACACCGGTCACCACACGATTTTCCGGCTGCCCGGCAATCCCCTTACCGGCAAACACCTGACAACGCACAACATCCCCGGTGCAAACCTTACGCCCGTTCGAACAGGTAATATCCGTCATCAATAAAGCCCCGCAGCCACTCCCATCCCGAGCCACCGGCCGCAACCATTCAGCGCTGGCACACCAGTTACCTGCGGCATCCGGCTCAACAACCAGCCCGGCCACACAATAACCACCCTGCTTATACGAACAGGCCAGCACCAGCAAACACAGCGATTCTATGGCAGCAGATTCAACTGCAACAAAATCCGCAACAAAATCCGCAGGGGTAACCGACATAACGTCTCCAGACGACAAAAGAGACCGCCATTCTGAAGAATCCAGCCTCGCAACACGGAGCTGCCAAACCTGGCAGCTCCTTGTGGCCAGCATCTTCCCCCTTACACTCAGTCCATTCCCCAACCGGTGCAGCCAGTGAACGAATACCTTGTTTGCTACGACATCCACAACCCGCGTGCCCGCCGTCGCGCCTGCAAATTCTTGCGCCAACTCAGCCCCGGCTACCAGAAGTCGGGCTTTGAAATCTGGCTGCCATGTCAGCAAGAACAACTGCTGCCCGCTCTGGAACCTTTTTTTGCAGACCAGGACCGCCTGCTGCTGACCCGCTTCAGCCACCACCAGCCCGACTGGCAGCTGGGCACAAGCAATCGTATCGCCAACCGCAACCTGCTGATCTGGAACTGAGAGGTCTTTTCATGCATTCCCTGGTATTTGACCGTCGCGACATCAGCCTGGAATACGAAAACAGCTGCCTGATCATTCGCGAACCGAACACACCACCGCGAACACTGCCGCTCAGTCACATCAGCAAGGTCATGTGCCTGCACAGCGTCCAGCTCACCACCTCCTTGCTGGGACAACTGTGGCAACGTGGCATTGATTTTGTGGTACTTAACAGCCGCTACAGTGAACGCTCACTGGGCCTGTACCCACACCAGCAACACCAGGTAGAACGGCGCTGCGTGCAATATCGCTGGCAACAAGACACCGCAATCTGCCTGACACTGGCCATCGAACTGTGCCGACACCGCATACGCCACTTCATACGCCTGCTCCCCCCTGGCAACACGCACCTGTGCCACTGCATGGAACAATTTCGCAGCACCATGCAACTGTGCCAGAACCTTGAAGAACTGCGCGGCGCAGAAGGTGCAGCCCAACGCATGATTTTTGACTACTGGCGCAATCAACTGCCCGCTAACCTGGGTTTTCACAAACGCCAGCGGCGACCACCACCAGACCCGGTCAACGCCCTGTTATCACTGACCTACACACTCGTGATGCAAGAGGCCATCCGCCAATGCACCGCCGCTGCCCTCGACTCACAACTGGGCTTTTACCACCGCACCGCCTTTGGTCGCCACTCACTGGCATGCGACATAATGGAACCCGTGCGACCAGCGGTAGAAAGCCAGGTGATGAACTGGTTTATCAGCGGACTGTTCAATCTGCGCCACTTCACGCCGCCCGACACCCGCGCAGGAGCCTGTATGCTGGGCAAAGCCGGCCGCGAAATTTTCTACCGGGCCGTAGACCCCTGTATGAATGACTGGCAGCGGCAACTGAAAGCCACCGCACGCTGGATATCACGCAATATTGAACTCAGCCGCACAGGAGATCACCATGACCCAAACCCGCTACTGGCACCTGATTCAATATGACATTCGTTGCCCGCGCCGGGGCCAGAAGATTTACCGGCTGCTAAAATCCTGTGCCTTTGCCCTGCAAGAATCGGTCTTTGCCTGGCAAGGTACAGATACAGAACTTCAGCACCTGCAACAACAACTGCAAGAACGCATCAACCCCCGGGAAGACGACATCCGAGGCTACCGGATCGACAACCCCCTGCTGCTGTTCGGGCAATCTCCCTTTGCCAGCGATGTCTGGTTTCAGGGCTACCCGCCACACCAGCACTGCCCGCTGGAATGGCTGGCAGAACCGCCACCAGGATTCTGATTCTTTGAGTAGGAAAAGCCGATACCACACCGTACAATGTTGTCTGGCCATGCTGTCATGCTCATTAAAAAACTGATCAAAAAACAGGCAACCTTGTGGTTAAAAAACGATCAAAAAAAAACACGCGCAAGCTTTTGATTGCAAAAGAAATTTTTTCACGGCAGAGTACAAACAGAGCCCCGCCGATATAGGGGATTAAGACTTCAATAAATAGTACAATTTGCTGCCTTTCTGAGTACAAACAGAGCCCCGCCGATATAGGGGATTAAGACACCAAACGTATCTTGTTCGGTACGGACAAGGTAGTACAAACAGAGCCCCGCCGATATAGGGGATTAAGACATCAACCCATTTCTTGCTTGGGTCATCTCACTGCGTACAAACAGAGCCCCGCCGATATAGGGGATTAAGACTGCACGAGCTGACTCACTTATCACGCTAGCAAGGTACAAACAGAGCCCCGCCGATATAGGGGATTAAGACTTGCTCAGCCTGTCTGAGGTACTCGGCATGCGCAGGTACAAACAGAGCCCCGCCGATATAGGGGATTAAGACGAGACGTATTCCCATACGTAGCCAGCACGGGGGTGTACAAACAGAGCCCCGCCGATATAGGGGATTAAGACCCCGAGGTAAAGATCAGCCGCGTCTTTTGTGTGGTACAAACAGAGCCCCGCCGATATAGGGGATTAAGACCGAACAGGTCGGTATCGGTGTTGTGTATTCCTTTGTACAAACAGAGCCCCGCCGATATAGGGGATTAAGACCCCGAAGAGTTCACTACGTGTTCCTGTTTGACCGTACAAACAGAGCCCCGCCGATATAGGGGATTAAGACCAAACACTTCTGGTTTCCCAGCAGCATCCAGGGTACAAACAGAGCCCCGCCGATATAGGGGATTAAGACCGCGATCACGCAACTCTTTATCCAGTACCTTAGGTACAAACAGAGCCCCGCCGATATAGGGGATTAAGACGCAAATGTGTGCCCCTATAAGTTGTGCATTCTCGTACAAACAGAGCCCCGCCGATATAGGGGATTAAGACGATCCGGGAAGTGAATGAATTTAGGATTCCGAGGTACAAACAGAGCCCCGCCGATATAGGGGATTAAGACGTCAGATCCATCAACTTACCGTCGACCCATAGGGTACAAACAGAGCCCCGCCGATATAGGGGATTAAGACATCCCTCGCAAGGCCGTCAAGGTCAGTATCGACAGTACAAACAGAGCCCCGCCGATATAGGGGATTAAGACTTTTTCGAAACTTCACCAGCTGCCTGCCATGCGTACAAACAGAGCCCCGCCGATATAGGGGATTAAGACCAGGAGACAGATCTCGGTGGGTACGTAAATCGGTACAAACAGAGCCCCGCCGATATAGGGGATTAAGACCCAGTCGAGCTACCATCACCAATGGCATCCAGGTACAAACAGAGCCCCGCCGATATAGGGGATTAAGACCGGTTTCCCGTGTGGCTACGCAGTTCTTTTCATAGTACAAACAGAGCCCCGCCGATATAGGGGATTAAGACCTTAACCGTTCGGTCGCTACCGCAAATTCTCAGCGTACAAACAGAGCCCCGCCGATATAGGGGATTAAGACGATTCGTAGGGACTCCCTACGATATTTTTCGCGGTACAAACAGAGCCCCGCCGATATAGGGGATTAAGACGCAGCGGCACCTTCCGGAATAACACCTGTCCGTGTACAAACAGAGCCCCGCCGATATAGGGGATTAAGACTTTCTTTATAAACATTGCTAATTACCAATAAAGGGTACAAACAGAGCCCCGCCGATATAGGGGATTAAGACCAGGCGGTTTTCTTTGGTGCTGGTATGCCTTGGTACAAACAGAGCCCCGCCGATATAGGGGATTAAGACCCAGCGTCAATACTTCGTTCATCGCCGTATTAACGTACAAACAGAGCCCCGCCGATATAGGGGATTAAGACCTCCAACGATGGCCGTAACGGCCAGTACTGTGTACAAACAGAGCCCCGCCGATATAGGGGATTAAGACCCTTCTGCGCTTCCCACCAATCGTCGAACGCGGCGTACAAACAGAGCCCCGCCGATATAGGGGATTAAGACATAACAAAACACCGAATATACGGCGCTCATGGTACAAACAGAGCCCCGCCGATATAGGGGATTAAGACCGTTGGTTGACGATCATTGATGAAAAGACTCCCGTACAAACAGAGCCCCGCCGATATAGGGGATTAAGACGAAAACCAGCCAGTTTCTCTTCAAACTTTTTAGTACAAACAGAGCCCCGCCGATATAGGGGATTAAGACGGGTTGTAGTTGCAGATACGTTCCATGTTCCGGTACAAACAGAGCCCCGCCCATACTTGGCGTACACAGGGCCATTAAATTCGCTCCCTACGGTCGCCGGACGCTCACAAGTTCGCGCCGTTTATGGCGGCGTTATGCCTTAAATGAAAATCATGCTAACCCATGAAATAATCCAAGATTCATTAAAGAAAATATTCATGGGTATAAGTCAGCTTAAAAAGGCTTTTCCCTCAAAAGAATTTACAATTGATGGCCGTTTGGTTGGCGATATAGGTGAGGCAATTGTTTATCGAGATTACAATATAACCCTATATGAAGGTCTGGCTAAAGAACCCATCCGAAAAATCACGGTTCTGGCAACCGCATATCGACCACTGGCCGACTTCCGGAATGACCCAGGTCGCGTACTGCCAGGCTTACGGCCTCAAGCTGGCGACGTTCCAGTACTGGCGCAAGCGTTTGAGAGAGATTTCGGTCCCTGCAGAGTCCGGCGCTTTTGTACCTGTGGTCGCCAGTGACGCCCGCTATTCTTCCTAGGTGATCATTGTGGTGCGGTTTGGCTCCGCGATGCTCGACGTCCCTTTGCCGCATCTGCCGCCGTACTGCACATGCTCGGTTTGAGCGCTCCCTCATGCTGAAACCTTCG
>TARA_R110002167_G_scaffold1767_3_pt1 | contig 25578 bp, 22 predicted proteins | sample TARA_R110002167 | Tara Oceans TARA_R110002167 (sample SAMEA4398238) | marine metagenome | biome: Polar Biome; feature: [MES] marine water layer (ENVO:01000295) within the mesopelagic zone...; material: water (ENVO:00002006), including particulate matter (ENVO:01000060) such as......
TTTACTTAAATTAATAAAGTATTGTAAAATCAAAACGGTTTTGCTCCGCAGATATATCAGAGGTTTAAAACCTATTATCTCATCACTTTATTTTATCCATAAAGGGTATTAAGTAAAATTCAATGTAATTATCTCCTGTAGGGATATAGCCAAGCGGTAAGGCAGCGGGTTTTGATCCCGTCATTCAGAGGTTCAAATCCTCTTATCCCTGCCATATAATTTAAAAAACAAAAAACAAAAAACAAAAAGCAAAACCATCAGACAAATAAACTTTGCCATCAACTTCAGGGGCATCCATATAAGAGCGCCCTACCGCACCAAGAGAGTTAACTTCATCAATTAGACTAACAACTACCGTCTAAAGACGGTGGGTTAAAAACCGCGGACTGAAAGTCCAGCATTTCGGCTAAAGCCGATTACTCAACTTCAAAGTTGTCACTTGGTTTACGTTCAAAGTGATGCTCTAAATATTCTTTGATCATCTCTTTCGTTAATTCTCCTGCTGTTACACAAAAGTAACCCCTAGCCCAAAAGTGTTGCCCCCAATATCGTTAAATGTTGTACACTTGTTTTTAACTAAATAATAAATTTTGATAATAAAGGAAATCTTTTATGAAAAAACTATTCATACTTTTAACTATTTCAACTTTAAGTAGTTCGGCTATAGCACAAGAAACAAGCTGGCTTGATAGCCTGAAAAACCTCGTTGGTTTGGGTGATACCAAAGAGCAAAGCGTTAATGTGGATGCTTCAGCAATGCCAAGCACTGACGGTTTAGTTGCGATGTTAACTAGCTCATTAAATGTCGACACTGAGCAAGCATCTGGAGGCATGGGAGCTATTTTTAATTACGTAAAAAATAACGTGTCAACTGAGAATTTTAGCCAGTTGGCTAAATCTTTACCAGGTGTCGATGGACTTGTTGATAAAATGCCTGATATTAGCAAACTTAGCTCTGGTTCTAGCGAAGGCTTAGGTGGCTTACTTGATAAAGCATCAGAATACAGTGATTCATTAAAATCTATTAATGATGTAAAAAAGCAATTTGAAGCGCTAGGCCTAAAACCGGAAATGATCAGTAACTTTGTTTCTAGTGCTAAAGAGTACTTGAACACTGAGAAAGGGCAACAAGCAAAAGAAATATTAACAGACGGTTTAGGTAAACTATTGGCCTCTTATTGATGCCTTGGTTTCAGGAGAAACTGATTTTACGTCACTTAAAATAGTACCGAACCCTAGCGTTAACGTTTATTATTGCGCCATACGTTTTAAAAAAATTAATCCATTGATTGTTAGCTACACTTTACTTTATGTATAATAAGCAAATCACTAACAATAATAAAATAATATTATTAGTCACTTAGCATTGAAGGGAGAAATAATGCTTACTTTACTGGTCAAATTATTTCAGGCGTTAAATTCTGAAAGCTCGACAAGACAAATTTCTTTAGCAATAGCCTTAGGTTTGATTGCTGGTTTATCACCAATATTAACCTTACATAACTGGGTTATATTATTTGTAGTGTTAATGATTCGCGTGAATCTTGGTGCTTTCATTTTAGCCGTTGGTGTTTTTAAAGGACTAAGCTACTTACTTTCTCCTTTAATTTTATTCATAGGTGAGTCTTTACTTACTTCAAACTCACTATACGGTTTGTTTGATACGCTATACCAAGTGTCTCTTTTTAAATTAGCTCATTGGCACCACACGTATACTTTAGGCGCCTTTATTTTAGGGGTGTTACTCGCGCTACCTATTTATTTTATAAGTAAGTATTTAATAGAAAAATATCGCCTTCATATTAAAAGCTTTATTGACCAATTTCGCATTGTAAAAGCACTTAAAGCGTCTAAATTTTATCGTCTCTATTTAACGGTTTCAGGCCAAGGCGGTATATCATGAAACGTTTTATTCGCTGGCAGGGGTTAATCGGTTTTTTGTCGATTATTTTATTATTGATTGTATTTTTATTTTTATTTGCAGACAGTTTAATTAAAGCGGGTATTGAAAAATCAGGTGAATGGTATCTTGGTGCACAAGTAAATGTTGAAGAGGTAGATGTGAGCTTTTCTCCACTGTCATTAACCGTTATAGGTTTTCAAGCGACAGATCCTGAAAAACCAAGTCATAATATAGTAAGTTTTACTGAAGCCGCAGCAGGTATTGAATTGTGGCAATACTTATTGGGTAAAATTCATATTAGCGATTTAACTATTGCTCAACTTGAAATAGGTAAAAAAAGGGAATCGGAAGGTGAGGTTTATTTTACTTCTGATTCTAATAAAAGTGATGAAGCAGCAGACCCTACAAGTGATTTTCCATCGTTAGATACAAGTTTACCTAGCGTTGATGATTTACTTAAAGACAGTAACTTAGAAACAGTAAAACAAGCTCAGCTTTTACAAGAAACCTATAAAATTGAACAAGCAAAACTTGCGGGTATTCAGAAAAACTTACCTTCAAAAGAAAAATTAGCTGACTATAAAAAACAAGTAAAAGCGCTAACCGACACTAAAGTAAAATCTTCAGAAGATGTTCAAAAAGTAACCAAAGCGTTTAACGAATTGAAAAATAAGTTTTATGCGGATAAAAAAATGGTTAGTAATGCAAAAGCACAATTACAACAGTCAAAAGACGTGTTAACTACACAAATTCAGCAGTTGAAATCCGCTCCTCAAGCTGACTGGCAAGCAATCGAGAAGAAGTACAGTTTGCAGCAAATTGATGCTGCTGACTTTGCGCATATGCTTTTTGGAGAGCAAGCAAGAGAATATCTAGGCTATGCTGAACTGGCTTATGAAAAATTATTCCCTATGTTAACGGGAACATCTGCAGCACCAGAAATAGAGAAAACTCGAGGCAATGGAAAGTTCATCTACTTTAGCGAGCAATCGCCACAGCCAAGTGTATTAATTAAAAACGCACATATATCAGTTGTGTTAGCTCAAGGTGATATTGTCATTGAAGGCAAAGAATTAACACATCAACATTGGATGAGAGGGCAGCAGAGTACTGTTAATGTTCAGTCAAACAACCTTCAAGGCCAAGGTAAGTTTGCACTTGATATGCGCTTTAGCTTAGATGAACAACAAACGATTAAAAGTGATGGTAATTGGCAATTAGATAACTTAGTAGTTGCTGACGTTGCTATTCAAGAATCATCAGCATTGTCGTTATCTCTTAATAGCGGCTTAGTATCAGGTAAGGGTAAGTTTAACTTATTAGCTGATCAAGTTGTAAGTGTGAATGAAATATCTATAAATAAAGCAGACTTTAGTGGTAAAGCAAGTTCTTCTTTAACTAATGTTTTTCTTGATACGATTACCTCTATTGATAATTTAGATCTAACCGTTAATGCAAACGGAAAGGTTACTTCGCCTGAGTTATCTATTTCTTCACCCTTAGATAATCAACTAAAAAGTGTAGTACAAAAGCAGTTTTCTAAAAAGCTTGCTAGCTTTAAAGGTGAAGTAAATGCGGGTTTAAATGAAAAGCTAGCCTCTGCTTTGGGAGATAGTGACAGTAAAGGTAAAGCATTTGTCGATTTGGATAGATTAATAAGTGGTGCGGATGGATCTTTAACCGATTTGCTCAACGTCGATGTTACTCAAGGCCATAAAAATCAACTTAAAGATAAATTAAAGAAAAAATTTGGTGATTTATTTGGCGGCTAAATAAACATTGAAGTATATTGATTTTTATCTTGTTTGATTAAACTGTAGTAGTGTGAATAATCACAGTGTTACTGGTGCAAGCAGTATCAATTTAGCTAGTCAACTCTATGCGACAAATATCTTTTTCGGTAGTAGGCTAGACAGCAGTAATCATTAGTGAAAGGCCTACTTATTTTTGCTACAAGCTCACCCTCTGATAATTTTTTTGTACCAACAGATAATACGATGAGTATGCCACTATTTAAAATAGTTGTTTTTACATAAAGAGGCTTTGGGGTTTTCTGTTTTTAGTGCTTTAGCGTGTTAACAAGATCCCTGAATGTGGCTCTACAAGCTATTGTACGCTGAAATCTCGAAAAATTTATCAATGCAATCACTGTCACCATCAAACCTCTCTGACTAGCGGGACGATTTTTGCTAGCACTAAACTTCCCCTGACGCGTTGGTTTTTAGCAATGCACCTCATTACACAAGCTAAACAATCACAGTATGTTGAAATTTTATAATTCAGAAAAAAACGACACATTGGAAATGACAGCATTTCTAATTAGCTGTATTCATCCATCAATAGCTGAACAATTTGATGTTCCCATTATAGATTTTGAAGAATACCAAAAAAAATAAATAATGGATATTTTAACCAACTGATAAACCGATAACACATAATTTGTTACAGGGTCGGCATTGGTAAACATAAACTTAAATATATCTACTCTTCTACGCGAACACCCCAAACATCATGCTCATCGGCATGAATTATTTGTACCCAAAGTAAGTCGCCCGGCTCAGCATCAAAATCATCAGATAGATAAACTTTGCCGTCAACTTCTGGTGCGTCCATGTATGAACGGCCAACGATACCAAGGCCATTTATTTCATCAACAAGAATGAGATATTCTTGACCAATACGCGCTTGTAATTTTTCGCTACTGATTCTCGCTTGTACTGCCATAAAACGTTGCAGTCTGTCTTCCATCACTTCATCTGAAACATGATCAGGTAAAGCATTAGCCGTAGCGCCTTCCACTGGTGAGTATTTGAAACAGCCAACGCGGTCTAATTGTGCCTCAATTAAAAAGTTTAATAACTCTTCAAATTCTTCTTCGGTTTCACTGGGAAAACCGACAATAAAAGTTGAACGAATAACAAGTTCAGGACAAATTTCACGCCATTTAGCTATGCGTTCTAACACACGGTCTGAGCTACCAGGACGTTTCATTAATTTAAGAATACGTTTGTTGGCGTGCTGAAAAGGAATATCTAAATACGGCAGTATTTTACCTTCCGCCATAAGAGGAATAATTTTATCAACATGCGGATAAGGATAAACATAGTGAAGGCGTATCCAAACGCCCTGCTTCGCTAATTCTTCACATAACTGCTGCATATGCGTTTTAACTGGCATACCATCCCAGAAATCTGTTTTATGCTTAACATCAACACCATAAGCAGAAGTATCTTGTGAGATAACTAATAACTCTTTAACGCCAGCATCAACTAGGCGCTTTGCTTCACCTAATACATCACCCACAGGGCGCGAGTCTAAATCGCCACGCATTGATGGAATAATACAAAACGTACAACGGTGATTACACCCTTCCGATATTTTTAAATAAGCGTAATGTTTAGGCGTTAACTTAACCCCTTGAGGCGGCACTAAATCAATAAATGGATTATGCACAGGTTTAGCAACATGTTGATGCACTTGTGTTAATACTTCATCATAAGCATGTGGGCCAGTAACCCCTAGAACATTCGGGTGAAGTTCGATAATTTCGTCTTTCTTAACACCTAAACAACCGGTAACCAACACTTTGCCATTTGCCGCTAACGCTTCACCGATGGTATCTAAAGACTCTTGTACGGCAGAATCAATAAAACCACAGGTATTTACAATCACTAGATCAGCATCATCGTAGCTATTCGTTACATCGTATCCTTCCGTTCGAAGTTGGGTAAGAATACGTTCTGAATCAACGAGGTTCTTTGGGCAGCCAAGGGAAACGAAACCTACTTTTGCAGCCTTCCCTGCAACAGAAGCAGAGTCTTGGTTTGTGTTAGCTGAAGCAACAACGGCTTGATGCTGCTCTTCAATCATTTTAGAAGGAATGTCTAACGTCGTTGTTTGGCTTGCTACAGAATTACTGGTGCTTGGGTCGAATTGTTCTACGGTCATATGTCTCTCAACTTACTCTATATTCTTTTACTGTCGCTTTTACTAATATAGAGCAGCGTCATAAATGGTGGTTTAACTGTCTTTCTAGCTTACTTGGTGTGTTTGCTTAGACGGTTGTTTAATGCGTGGGATTATACAGGAAATATAGCGTTGATGAAATATTGATGATTCGAGCAAAAAACTCATTAAAGTAGCTTATTGCTACTTTAAATGAATGAAGCTGATTTATTCGTCACTTAAGGCTTCAATTTTTGTATAAAGTTGATATAAATGTTGCGCTGACATATCTAATATCGGCTCATACATAAATGAGTTTAAGTGTATATTTTCAGGGGTCATAAGATTAACTTGGTCTAAAACCTCAATGGAATATGTATCGGTACCAAAGTCCTTTATATAGCGTTCAAATAGAACATTAGTTTGGTTTTTAGTGATACTACTAAAAAAATCTTGGTCACTAATCTTTTGAATCATAAACTCTTCTGCACGCAGCCTTATTGCAATAGATAAAATAATTTTATCTTCAAGCTCTGCCTTATCGCTATTAGTTATAACTATCTCATTACTTACTTCAAACAGCTTATTTTTAATGGAAGCTTGGCCATCAGGGAGTATTACTTCAGATTTATCCGCAAATCCCCCTCTATATACCAACTGCAAGTCAGATAACAATAAATCACTAGTTTCAGGCTTCATATGAAGTAAAGCGGTCAACTTATTATATTGTTCTTCTCCCCCACAATACTCAGCTAAATTGCGAGCAAATGGAATACAAGCCAACACGCACTTAATGTCTATAGATAACTGAGACTTCCAAAAAGTAAGGACATCTCGTTGGTAGCGCTCCTGCTCGAGAAGTATTTCTGTATCTGTTTTTAATGCAAATAAACGCTTAGCGCCATAGATGCCTATTCGACTGCAAATTGTTCTATGAAAGTCAAAGTTATGAGTTAAAAATAGAATCTTAAAATTTGGTCTTTCAGAAAGCTCTTTTAAGTATTCTATTATTGAGTATTTATTTTTGTAATCAAAAGAATCTGCAATATCATCAATGACAAATAAAACGTCACTTTCTTGTCGTTTCCTTACTTCAATTTCGAACAATAAATTAAGTATATATAAGGCACGACGCTCACCCTGACTAAGAACATCCATTAAAACTGCTTTACCGACATTTTTAACATCTCTTCCATCATCAAAGTCAAAGCTAATTGTTGGCGCTGCACTATTAAGAATTACATCCTCTTGATTTTTAACGCTTAGGCTAAAAGGAACATTAAAGCGTTTATTAAACACTTTAACTACTTCCTCCCAAGTCGTTTGTTCTTCTTTTGCATTTTGAGTAATCTCTAAAATCAACTTTTTATTTGTGTCATATATTTCAACGAGTTCGGTCAACATCCCTTTGTGTTGTTGTAGATAAGCTAACCACAACTTGTTCTGCAATGCTTTATAATCAGCTAATTCAGGCAATAGCCATTTATGTTCAGTTAAGTAATCTCTTAGTTTTTTAGTATCAACATTACTTAACTTTTTATCTATTGCTGCAAATTTCTTTGCTAAGCCAGCATCACTTAAGACTTTAGCTTGCTCACCGTCAATTAGCTGCTGTAACTCTTTATGAGTAAAAACTTCTTGTTTATTTCCATCTAGAGTCAAATTGACAGTATGTTCAGCACAAAAAAACCAGTATCTTTAAGGCTTTTTGAAATGCTATTAGCACTTTGATGGTTAAATGATTTTGAAAGGATTGGGGACTTATCGACTAGGTATTCATATGTTTCAATATACTCATTAAGTTCTTTACTTAGATTGCCAGAACTTATCAACTGTAAAGCTTTGTCATTAAACAGTTCGTTATAACTGATATCAAAGAATTGGGAATAATCATCTTTTTGTTGATTTAATTCAGTAATTAAATCATAAAATTCCTTTTCACTTTTATCGAAACAATTGCATAGCACTGATTCAATACTATCCTTTCTTCCAGCTAAACCAGAGCTAGTCTTTAGGCTTTTTACAAGCTCTACCCTTTTACTTTGTATTTTCTTAAGTGCGTCGTCATACCGCTGTTTTAATGTGTCATTTACTAATAAAAGTGAAACTTGTTCAGAGGAGTAGCTTTCTTGATATGGTTTAATTACAAAGACATCACCGCTATCAATTGGATTACCATCTGATAAAACTTCACGCTTAGTGACTCTTTCAGGAAAAATAACATCCTTACTTTCAGTTTTTTTAGCTATATCATCAAATGTTCGTGCTAAGGAGCTTTTCATAAATCCATTGGGAGCATAGATGGAATAAACGCCTTTGCTTCTTTGATTTACTGCGAGGTCAAATTCGAAATTTAGTTTACCTATTCCATAACAATTTTCTAAGGCTATATTTAACTTGTCCATTTTTATTCCTGTTAAACTCGATTGACTAAAATAATAAAAAAGCGATGATCATATTACATCAGGGTATGAATAAATTATTCAAGTGTAAAATCAGTTTTAAGTAACTTCGTTTGATTTGCGTATGGTTTTAATTGATTGTGAATGATCTCCTTGTTACGCAACAGCAAAATTAAATAAGTATTGTTGCAACTTCACAATCGCCACAATTGAGCGTATAGGTTTCTTTCTTTTTAGATACTTTAGTATTTTTACTGCCACAACTACCGCAAGGAATTTTCATAGCTGTATTCGTTTCACATTTATTGCATTTAATAAAATAGCCATATCGACCATGTTGTGTCGAATAATTAGATTTTTCACCACACGATTTACATTGCAATACTACACCAGTACTAGTTTTTATCTTATCAGGTACAAATGTTACTTCTTGCTTCACTTCCCTTTCAACGATTTTATTATCGTCAAGTTGGGTCATAAGAAATGATGTTATCGACTTTAATTCTTCATCATTAAAGTCTGGTCGTGTATCAAAGGTTAATGCACTTACCACTTTATTTTTAAGCTTCATCACATCATCAAGCTTATCAACCAAAAACTCAGTTTTAACGAGCTGCCTTGAGACATCATTAGGCATTGAATCACGGTCGATGACAGCGTTACTTGATACAGCGCAAACATTATCCCAACAACGCATTCCAAATGACTGCTGTTTAATTCCGAGTAGCTTACCTAAAATACTTTCTCGATTAGCATGTAATATTTCTCGTAGTAGTTTTTGCTGCAATTCCACTTGTTTAATTGGTGAAGCCATACCAGACCATTTACTGCTCAAGCTACGAGTCCACTCACCTAAGCTATTAACTTTAACTTCACCTTTAATGCTTTTAGATTCAATTAATACAAAGCCGTATGTGTAAACAATTAAATGGTCTATTTGGGCTGTTTCATCATTGTGAGTAAACTTGAAATCATTGATGACATACACTTGCTTATGGTCTTTGAAAGCACGCCTTAAAAAGAAAGCTACATCTTGCTCTTGTTTTTGCCCTGCTTTCGCTGTTGGGGAGACAGCATTTTGAATAGTTTTATCTTTTAGAATCATACAACATCATCGTCCATGAAAATCGAATCGTAATTAACATAAATCATACCGTAAATATTTGTCTTTATTAAGAACTATTTCTTTTCATCCATCTGTTTAAAGCCACTGTGTCAGCACGCGAGTTAGTTTATCTACTGCTTGTTCTTTTTTATCACCATCCATTTTATTTATATTAATCAATTTCCACTTTACGGCAGGTAAATTGGCAATATTGCTATCAGGTGCAAGCTCCCAACCGGGCTTACCTGATTTAAAAGACAGCAGAAAATCAAAATCTTGTTGAGTAAAGTGAGTTTTTAATGCTGCTATCAATTGCTCTGGTATAACAACAAGTTCATCAACAGTTATAGCTTGTGTTGTCATACCATTGAACTCTTGAATAAATGGCTTTTTGATATTTTTGAGCCGAGGAGACATCACTTCAGCAATAGGCCTTGGGTGACTTAACAAGTACGCAATAAAACCTTCAAATATTGCTCTATCAATGCCTTGTGACAAACCTTGTTTTTCAAGTAGTAACTTAATGTCAAAAAAATCTCTTGGATGCAGCCTATCAAGTGCGGCACAAATTTTACCGCCATATAAATCAGCTAATGAAACCACGTCAATACTAGCAAAGCCAAATTCATCTTCTACTGATTCAATAAGATCCATTTCAATTGCTGGCTTTAAAGTGCCTCGCATTACTGGTGAAACTTCAATTTTTATTTGTGCTTGTTGCCCTGTCACAATGATACGCATTTAATCAGGTCTATTGAGTTGTAACTCTGCTTTAGCTATTCCTGAACTACTAATCTGCTTAGCAATACTATTTAATGCATTTCTGACATTAACGATAGCTTCATCTCTTTGCTCCAATAACATGTAGGCCAAATCAATATCGACTGACAATCAAGGGAAGTTTTGAATAAACAAGTTAATTGCCGTGCCACCTTTTAGGGCGAAACATTTTTCCTTAGCAACATAAGGCAATACAGAGATTAACAATTGAACTTGCTTGTAATAATGGCTATTTTTATCCATTTTCTAACTCCGTCTCTTTAAACTTAAGTGGCACGGTTATCTTATACTGCCTATCTACATAACCACCTTTCACTATTTGACGGTTACCAGAGCCAAGCTCAACCTTACTTTCATCTATACGTTTAAGCCAAGGATGTTGATAATAGTGTGCTAGAAATAATAAAAGGCGTTTCACTTTTACCGAAGATGATCTTTCCAATAATGATTGGAGCTTTCGAGATCTTAACGACGTTAAACCTTGGAACAATTCAGAAGCAAAAACAAAACTACTTTCGTCCGTTACTTTCTCTAGTACCTCTAAAACAGCTAGTTCAATTACGCTAGCTTTGATCGTTTGGTTATTAACAGTTAACTCGATTAGATCATTCTGTTCAATTTTATCAAGTACTTTAGAGCACTTATATTCTATCTGCCAATGTTGAGAAAATTTACTAAACAAGGTGTTTTTTAATATTAATAGATAAAAATACCTATTTTAAAGTGATGTTTAAGCGTAGACCAGTTAGAATATTCATCTGCTTCATGAGAAAACACTCCAAGTTTACTTAAATTACCAAGAAACCTAAATACTTGCCAGTCATTACCTCCACCTTTTATTGCTGCGGCAAAACTACCATTAGGTATAGTATGAGTACTGGATGGTTTATCCGCAATCACCTCAATCCTAACATAATACCAACCACCACTTTGAATTGATATTTGGGTTGAGCCAATCAACCGAATTCCGCCAATATCTTCACTGCGACATAACGAATATCCATTAGCCATTTGAAAATCTGTAGCATTGCTATGGCCGCATTCTTGACGCCCATACATTATTAAATTATGAGTATCAGTGTTTCCATCACTATCTGGGCTTACTGAAAATTGAACTTTAGGTCCATTACCTCCACTAAATTGAGTTGATGTATGGTGTAATTGGTTAATATAAAGGGCTATCCACTTAGCCCCACCTATGTCAATATGTAGTAATGACAAAAAATTCAAATTTACTTAAATTTGGTCTTGATTACCCAAAAATTAGTTTCACGATGATTAAGATGACGCTGTTGTCGCTCGTGCAACTATCGCAGTAAACAATATCGTTTACTTTAGGTGTGTTTAAATACATACCGTGATACACTTTACCGATAGTAAACGAAAAAATGTACTCAATATGAATCCTTTCAGAATAGATAAAATTGTCTCACCCGATGACTTTTGCGGCCGCGTAGGAGAAATCAATAGACTATCCACTTTAATTGAAGGCAAAGCAAACGTCATCATTTATGGCGACCGAAGATACGGCAAAACCAGCTTAATTCAAAAGGTATTCGCTGATATGCCCAGTACAATCTTACCCATTTACCTTGATATCTATTCAGCAGTTGATGAGATGGACTTTGCTGCGCTGCTGTATAAAGCCGTCGAAGAAGCCACGCCTACTACCTTGCGCAAGCAATCTGGCAAGCTAATGAAGCTTTTCACGAGTATTGATGGTGTATCGTTCTCACCGACCAAATCGGGTGAGTCTTTTGCCATGAAGCCGAGCTTTCAAACACAGGATTTTAAGCAGTTGCTCGCCTCGGCATTTAATTTAATCGACCAATACTGTCAGTTCAGCAAATGCACCCATGCGGTTATTGCCTTTGATGAGTTCCAGCAAGTGGCGGAGATCAAGCACGTTAAGATAGACGCTATGCTACGCGCTATCTCGCAGTCAAACCCAAACGTCAGCTTCATCTTCTCAAGCTCTAAGAAAAGCATGCTTAAATCGCTGCTCAGTGCGCCAAAGCAGCCTTGGTATGGAATGACAACACCGATTTCAGTAGAGGGCATCGACCCTACATTGCTGCAAGCGTATTGCGAAGAAAAACTCGGCGGCAAGTTTGGTGACTATGCTTTCACTTGGCTGTATGAAACCCTGCGAGGCCAAACCCGGCTAATACTACAAACCTGTTTTGATTTCTATGCAAACGAAGTCTTCAATCCCTCTATGGACGATGCCGTTGACGCAATAAATCGTATAGTAAACGAGCATAAAGCCGACTTTACAGAAAAGTTCCTTATGTTCAGGGGGCAGCAAAAGAAAGGGCTTAGAGCGATTGCTAGCGCGATAGGCGGCAAAGTGTATGCCCAAGAAAATCTTGATAAACACAACGTTACTAAACAAAGGCTTAATCAGGCAATATCATCTTTAATGAAATCGGATGAAATACAAAAGTTAGATGAGGGAACGTACCAATTCAACAATGTTCTGTTCGGGTTGTGGATGATAAAAGAGCAGCAATAGACCACCACATAACACAGGGTAGTAAACAATATATGAAGGTTTTTGTAGCGAAGTATCTTATTTTCTTAAGACCGCTATGTGCTGGAAGTTATCTTTTTTACGAAGATATAAAAAACGATAACCACAACATCTAGTGGGTGGTAGGGCTAAGTGGATAGCCCTTTTAATATATGTAGGCGATAAAGGCGGAATTTTAAAGAAATGATCATCACTGTTTAACGATATCCATTCATGTTAATACGTTGATATAGTCGGATGATAATGAAAAGTGTGGAAAAAAATAATGTAGCCAGCAGTTTTGATTTTTTTTCATGGAAATATCCCTTTTTTTTAAAAAATAAAGTATCTCAATCTGTTTTATTTTGGCTCTGTTCCATAAGGCTGTTGTTCTTTGCTCACAGCCTTGTTTTATATTGTTAAAATACGATAAAACATGCCCCGTGAGTCGGAATTTATTCCGACTGTAGATGCAGCGGGCATCGGGCTAATCGGTAGAATAGTGCTGGATACGAAGACTCGACTTGCCTGAACCATCAGGTTTGTCATTTAGCAATAAAATCGCGACGCGTGTGTCATTGGCACCCAGGCTAAGCGTAAAGTCGACAATAAAGCTCCCCACGGCAGAGAACGGTTCTGACATCTGTCCTGAGCGAATATCGAACGCCACAATCCGGTCTGCTCCTTCCGCCTTGAGCCTAAACAGAGCAGTATTTCTGCCGCGCTCTTGGGTATAAGCGGTATCGCCATCCATCAGCACGCGCCGTGCCAGCGGCATCGCCTGCTCCTTGACGCGGTCACTCTCAGCAAACCCCAGTAGATACTCCTGCTCCTCCAGTTTCACATAGACGAAAGGGAACGTTATCTCTCCTAGCGCTTCAGAATAGGGTACGCTCACGGCAGCCGATTGCGATTGTGCAATGCCGCTTAGATAAAGCAACCGGTTGCTAGCATCCAATGAGAGCGCGGAGTCGTTATCGATCGGGGTGTCCTGATAGATATTACTCAGCCCAAAAAATGCTGGAGTTTTGCCAACGTCGAACCAGCCGTTATTGTTCTCCAGTTGATACACAGCCCCCGCAAACGGCTGATAAACCCCGCGTCGCTGCAGATAGGCCGCGTCGTTATTGATCCGCAGGTAGCCCTGCAGGTCATCACTGGCTGTCCGTAGCGCACCCTCGTCTAGCGTAAACACCCAGGCATGCAGCTTGGTATCAATACCATCAAATCCGGATAGGTTGTTCTCACCCCATACCGCCACAATCTCTGCATGACCGTCGGCATCGATATCACCCGCGTCCAGATACAGGGCGCTCAGGCTCGCATTAGAGGGTCTGAACTCGGCGACGGGCTTTAAGCCGTAGGTGTTATCGATGTCATACACCGATAGTCCCGTTGCATCTAACAGTGCTACCCGCAAAATATCGGGGTTACTCTGATGTAACGAGACGATACGCAGGGGTTGCCGATTCAGGTCAATAGTTCGGTCACGGACATAATTGCCAACTGACCGCAGGCGAGACAACGGCGCCGCCTTGTTAGTAGCTATGGCGACGGTGGAGGGTATGACTTCAGCGAGATTACGCTGTTCGGCGCCTATGATGATGCCATCGCGCGTGCGGTTGAGCACCAGTGTCGCCATGCTGTCCGCCACGGTTAAGCGCAATTCCAGTGCGCTGACCGGTGAGTCTGCGTGCCGCCCTAGCGTCACCTGATAGCCGATGTTGACGAGTCGTCGCAACATTCCCAGTGATTCCAGGGCCAGTCTGCCATCGTCACCAGCTATGATGAAATCAATGGTTTTGCTATCGTCCCACGCCATTAACGTTTTCTCGGTCTGAGTCCATTGCGCATTGGCAATTGGCAGCCAGGCCACGGACAGCAACCAAATAATAAGGGTATACAGGGAGAGTCTAAAATTTATTTGAGCGAAGTCGTTCATATTGCCTCCAAAAAAAAGCAAACGCCACGAAATGCACGTTTGCCTTGCCACTCAGTCACTGTTCAGTATGACGTGTTCGGTTAGTATGTCCAGTTCATACTCAGCGTATTGACGAAGATATTATCGTTGGAGTCGGTCTGATCTTGAATGCCGTCACCGGGAACGAACGTCGAGAAGATATAATCTATCGAGAAGTTCTTATGAAAAGCGTACTTTAGCTGCACGTCGACAGTTGTGCCAGCATAGTCGTCAACCTTTTGACTGGCATTTTTGAGATTGATCAGGTTGTTGGTCTCATCAAACCAGATCATGAACAGCTGTGCCTTATAGGACAGGTTCGGTGACAGGCTCGCTAACGCGCCCTTGGTGCCAAACGCGAGGATCTGCGACCCCGGGTTGATACCCGATGCGCCGTTACCGATACCGCCATAACCCTGTACTCCCTTGCCGCCAGTGCGTTCCGGTGCATAGGCATAAAGCGTCGCGCCATAACCTACGCCCAGGTTTTCACCCAGGACGTTGCCGTCCATGGCCATCAGGCCACTGAATCGGCCAATATCGGTGATACCGTTAAAGCCTTCTACCTTGTTATCGGTCGCATCGCCATCACCTTGGGTATATCTGACCGCCACATAAGGTTGAAAACTGTTGTTGACGGGGAATTCCAGACCGGCATAGGCCGCCGTAGAACTCAGGTCGCGTGTACCAACATCGCCCTCGGCGCCGATCAGCTCAAACGACAGGTTAGCACCACCGATCTTACCAAACCCCTCTAGGCCGAAATAGGTCACACCGGCATCTCGCGCAACGTTATCGCTGTACGCCAGAATAGGGCTGAGCGTCCAGTCTGCCACATCATGGCTTACCTTGGCGGTATAAACGCGCCAGTCTCCTTTCTCACCAGAGCCGGTTCTTACCGAATTCTCGATCGGTATATAGAGCAGCTCATAGCTGGTGTTATTACTCTTGCCGCGCAAGCCGAGGAACGGGTGATCATCACCGTACAGCAGGCCGCCGGACTTCAGATCGAGATAACGGATGTCCCAACCCGCTTGCAGCTGTACCGCTGAGGAAAAGGTGTAGAGGAACTCGGCGCGCTCGATACCGAATTCACTACCCGCGTTGGGCTTGATATCTTCCTTTAGCGCCCCAACATAATAGCTGCGATCGGCGTTGTCTTTGGTCATGATCTGGTCGACCTCGGCGATCATTTTGACCGACCAGTCATCGCCTTTGGCCTTCCAGCCAAGGCGCGTTTCGTTACGGGTATGCGCCCCATTACCGCTGACAAGACCGCCTTCATTGAGTGTAACGCCGTCGTCCTTGTTGTTGTCGAAGTCAAAGTTGGTGTAGTAGGTCGGCTTGACCTTGGCGGTACCGAAGAGTTCAATCTCTGCGGCGTTACTCTGGGTCGCTAGGCCTAGTGATACTGCTAGCATCGGAGTGACAATTGCAGTTTTTTTAAATATTTTAGTTAACATAATTAATTCCCCTTTAAAGTATTTTTATTGAATTTTATTTTTTCTTTTTATCAAACTTAGATACACTTCATAACACCCCCAAACTATTGATTATTAAATTGTTTTCAAGCTAGACCTCGCCTAGCTATTTAAGATTCATGCTATCAGGCATTAACACGGCAATAACTTGTCCTTTAGCGCAAATTATCTCATTGGCTGATAAGGTTATCTCCACAATGATTTTTCGATCTTTCACTTCGCTAAAGCGCCCTATTAACTCCAACTCAACCCCTTGTGGTGTGGGTGCTAAATAGCTTACATTCAGCGCGCCTGTGACAAAACGTAACGCTGGCAAACTACTCATCTCTCGTGCTTGAGCAAGATAGGCCATAGCTGAAGCACTGCCAGTGCCGTGACAATCAATCAGTGATGCAATCATACCGCCGTAAACAAACCCTGGAATAGCCGTATAAATATCACTTGGCATATGATGAGCAATAGTCGTGCTCGCTAACAGGTTCTCTTTATCAAGGTGTTGCCAAAAACTTTTTAGTTGGTGACCATCAAGGTTGTTTTTACCACAGCCATAACAATGGCTTAGTTCTTCTGGATAACAATCTTGGAATGCTTGCTTGTTCATGTTAATTCCCTAACATCAATTAATTGCTCGTAAATCATCAATTACTTTACCGTCATCAGGTAAAGCACCCAACGCAACAAACTCAATGGAGCCAGTTAATTTAGTCACTTTTTTCAATGTAGTACTAATATTGTCAAGTGCATCTGCGATATCTGCATCAGAATAATTTTCAGTCTCTAATTCGCATTGCAAATGCATTTGATCGTTGTAATTAACTTGTGTAACTGACAAGCGTATTTTAGTGATGTGAGGGTATGCTTGTCGCACTTGCTCTATTTGCTGAGCATGGACAAACATGCCTTTTACTTTGGTGGTTTGATCAGCGCGACCCAACCAGCCTTTAATGCGCATATTCGTTCGACCACAGTCACTTATCCCTGCTTTTACCGCAGATAAATCGCCCGTGGCAAAGCGAATAAGAGGGTAATCTAGATTAAAACTTGTTACGACAACTTCACCAATTTCGCCATCAGCAACAGGCTCTAACGTGCCTGGGCGAACAATTTCTACCAGTAAGTCTTCAGCAATTATAAAGCCATCGTCGCTTTTAGATTCAAAGCCAATAAGGCCAACATCAGCACTAGCATAAGCTTGTAAAGTGTCAATACCTGCAGCATTCAACTCAGCTCTTAGTGCTTTTGGTAGCGCTTCTCCTGTTACAAGCGCTTTAGTAACACTGGATATATCTCGGTTTTCAGCACTCGCTTTATCAAGTAGAATTTTTAAAAATGATGGCGTACCCGCGTAACCTTGCGGCTTTAAATGCTCGATAATATCAAGCTGTTGATCTGTTTGCCCTGGACCTGCAGGGATGACAACACAACCACAAGCTCTTGCGCCTGAATCAAGTATAAAACCGCCGGGGGTTAAATGATAAGACAAGCAATTTTGTACTAAATCACCCTTTCTAAAACCTGCCGCATAAAAAGCTTGTCCCATACGCCACCAATCATCACTGGTATTTTCAGGATCATAAATTGGCCCTGGCGACTGGAAAATTCGTCCCAAATTAGCTTTTTTAGCATTTAAACCACCTAAAGGGGAATGCTTTGCTTGTAAACGCATTAAATCTGATTTTCGAGTAATGGGAAGTTGCGCTAGCAATGTACGGCTGGTGATTTTATCGGCATCGATATGCGCTAACGTTTGTTTATAATGCTGACACTCTTGCTTTGCATAAGTGATAAAAGCAGATAAACGCGCTAATAAAAACTGCTCACGCAATTGCGGGTTCTGGCACTCTCTCTCGTAAAAATATTGTTTCATGTTAACTCGATAATTCTTAAATAAACGTATCAATTTAGTTGGCAATTTATACTTCGACTGCTTCGCGCTCAGCATGAACGATCCCGAGATTCTTGAACTTGAACGATCCCGAGATTCTTGAACTTGAACAATCCCGATACTCTTGAACTTGAACGGTCCTGAACTTGTCGAAGTGTGACCTAAAAGTGGTTATAACCAACGTTTACGTCGTTTGTATGATTTTAAGTTTTTGAAGCTTTTACGCTCTTCATTACCGCCACCCAAATAAAACTCTTTTACATCTTCATTGTTAAGCAGTTGCTCTTGAGTACCATCAAGCACAATTTTGCCCGACTCCATAATGTACCCATAGTTGGCAGCCTTTATTGCATAGTTAGCATTTTGCTCAACTAATAACATGGTAATACCTTGATCTTCATTGATTTTTTTAATAATACCAAATACTTCTTTTACTAATAATGGCGATAAACCCATTGAAGGTTCATCTAAACAAATCATTTTAGGACGACCCATTAACGCTCTACCTATGGCTAACATTTGCTGCTCACCACCCGATAAGTAACCGGCTAGACCCGTGCGTTCTTTTAACCGAGGAAAATAGTTAAACACCATGTCGATGTCTTGATTTATTTGTGAATCCTTGCGGGTATAAGCACCCAGTTTTAGGTTTTCAATTGACGTCATATCTTCAATAATACGACGACCTTCCATCACTTGAAAAAGACCACTGCGCGCGACATCTTCTGCATTTTTCTTATCGATGCGTTCGCCCATAAAGGTAATATCACCTTTAGTTACTTCACCGTATTCTGTTTTAAGTAAACCTGAAATAGCTTTTAGTGTTGTTGATTTACCCGCACCATTAGGCCCAAGTAAAGTAACAACGTCTCCCTCTGGTACGTCTAATGACACACCGCGAAGTACTTGTATAACTTCGTCATAAACCACTTCAATATTGTTAATCGATAATATTGGTGAAGCTGTTTGAATTTTTGCTGCCGCCTGAGACATAAATAAATACTCCATTGAAACTATAACTATTCACCTTATGCAAGCTGAATAGCTATTAAACAATTTAAACTTCTAATTTTATAATAAAGATCAAATAACGAGGATTAATAACCTAACCATTCATCACGACGTTCAAGGGTAACTTGCGATACTTTTTCAATTTTAATATCACCACCGTTATAGTTGCCTTTATAAATATTAACTTGGTTAATACCACGATGATCTTCATTGCTCCAATTAGCCGCTAAACACACACCTTCTAATCCTTTTGGCACCCAGTCTTTATGAACATACATACCTTTTTTGACATTCTCGCCAGTTATGCCGCCATTTTCTTTCGCCCATTCCATTGCTTCTTTCATGAAGTAGGTTGAACAAACACCACGGATATAGTGATGTACACGTTCTTTTTCACCTGACTCATCTGACATTTTAGAAATTTTACGTACTAATTTCATACCTGGTGCTTGATCGTTCCAAAAAGGTGTCATGGTTGGGAAGATGTAGTTTTTAATACCTTCGCCAGCCGCTTCAAAAACTTCTTTATCACCGCCCCAAATGTTTGACATAAACTGAATATCAACACCCACAGTATTACAAGATTTCACTAATGACAGTACCGAACCACCTAAGTTACCGATATAACCGTAGTTTGAACCTGAGCTTTTAATACTTAAACATTGTGCTTTAAAATCACCTGGTTTCATTGAAATAACCACAGGTGGCAATACATTAAAACCTAGCTCTTCTGCATACTCTGCACAGGCTGCTTTTGGTGCATTTGGGAATGGGTGGTTAGCGCCAATATGCGTAAATTTTGGCTTACCTTTGCTACCTTTTGACTTCCAGTCTTCTGCAGCCCACTGCACTAAACCACGACAGGCATCTGAATAAGAAGCGCCATAGAAGAAATTATAAGGTGCTGGTTTTTTGGTATGCGGATTTTTACCCGTTGGATCGGTTAAATGCCCAGAATAAGAAGCAGAAAACACAGGCGTTTTATCACGAGCAACAAAAGAAATTAATGCTTCAGTATCGGCTGTTCCCCACCCTTGCATAACGACCATGTTCTTACGTGTTTTCCACTTTTTATAGGCGGCGATAGCTTGTGGAACTTTATAAGCATAATCAATGGTTTCAGACTCAAGCTTAGTACCATTAATACCACCGTTAGCATTAATATAGGCTAATGAATCACGAATACCATCAGCGTAGTTTTTACCTACAAAGGCAGTAGGGCCTGACATATCAGCTAAGTGACCAACAAAAACAGAATCTTGTGCTTGCACTTGGCTAGTAACACTTAAAACGATACTGGCCGCGACTGAACTTAATAATAATTTTTTATTCATAACTTTTCTCATGTGATGTTCCTCAACTTGTTATTTTGTTATTTATTGCCTATTTGCCTATTGATATAAGGTAAAAAGATAAATGTTATTTTTATATTTACTGTTTTACTTTTTTTACTTTAAGCAGTTAGATCAATTAACTTCCCCATTAACCTAACTGCGCTTTATTCTCCAGAACTTACTCTGTATTTTAATCAACACTTAGTAAGCAAATGGATAGAATTTCCAGTAGTTTTTAATTTGTGCCCAACGGTGTGCTAAACCTTCAGGTTCAAAAATTAAAAATCCGATAATGACTAGACCAATAGTCATTTCTTTAATGTAAGCTAAACCATCAACAACCATAGGAATATTGCCCCAATCGGTCATTTTCATTAAGCCAACACCGCTTGCTAATACTTCAGGTAAAAACACCATAAAGATAACGCCCATCAAAGTGCCTTTTATTGAGCCTAAGCCGCCAATAATGATCATCGCTAAGAACTGAATAGACATCATGATAGTGAAGCCTTCTGCAGAAACATAACCTAAGTAATGAGCATATAACGCGCCACCAATACCGGCATAGAATGAAGAAATACCAAAGGACAGTAAACGATATTTATTTAACTTAACGCCCATGATTTCAGCAGACAAGTAATGGTCACGTACCGCAACAAAAGCACGACCATCACGGCTGCGCATTAAGTTACAACCCCAAATAAACATGAATACTAGAGCGAACAGCGCTATGTAGTAAAAGCTTTGATCGGTGTCAAAAACAAAACCAAATAAGCTTATTGGCTCTGCCATTGAGCCCGCTGCTCCTCCTGAGAACCAATCAGCACGGGCGAAGAAATCTTCTATAATAAACTGTGAAGCTAAGGTAGCTATCGCTAAATACAAACCTTTAATTCGAGCCGCTGGCGCACCAAACATCATGCCAACACCCATGGTTAAAAAACCTGCTAAAGGAATACATAAAATGACAGGAATACTAAAACTTGTATTCAGCCAAGCCGAAGCAAAGGCGCCAAAGCCAAAGAAAGCCCCATGCCCTAAGGATATTTGTCCGGTATAGCCTACTAAAATATTCAAACCTAGTGCAGCAATACCCAAATATGAAATTTGAATTAGTAAGGTAATAAAGTAAGCATCAACTAATAACGGTGCAAAGCACAAAGTGATGAGGGTAAAAATAGTTACCCAACGGATAGTTTTTGTTTCAAAAATAGTATTATCTTGTTTATAGCTAGTACGAAAATCTCCGCACGGGCGCATAGTTAAACTAGACATAAGTCACTCCTAATAATTGTTAGTTGTGTTAATTAAATTTCGATATAATGCGCAATGCGCTAAATACGCTCAATGTCTTTTGTTCCAAATAACCCATAAGGTTTGAACCAAAGAATAATTAGCAATACATAAAATGGTGCGATGTCGTACATATTGCCAAAGTGTAGATATTGACTATCAAAAAATTCAGCTACATTTTCTAAAACACCGATGATTAAACCACCTACAATTGCGCCAATAATTGAGTCTAAACCACCTAAAATAACGGCTGGGAACACTTTAATACCCATGATGGAAAGTGAATGTGAAACACCATTAACCATACCGATAACTATACCTGCCGTTGCTGATACCACAGCGGCAATACCCCAACTCATCGCAAAAACATGTTTCACAGATATGCCTAAACTTTGCGATACTTGTTGGTCGAAGGCAGTAGCACGCATCGCCAAGCCATGTTTAGAATGTTTAAAGAATAAGTAAAAAGCCACCATGATAATCAACGCGATGACAGTACTCATCAAATACGCCATTTCGACATTCAACCCCATTATATTAATTGTTTGGGTGTCAAATACTTGCGGATAACTTTGGGGTGAAACACCAAATATCCATTTCATTAATGCTTGGAAAAACATCGACAGTCCGATAGTGACCATAATAACTGATATAATAGGCTCTCCAATCATAGGTCTTAGCACTATCATTTGTAGTAGCACACCAAAACCAGCCATAAAACAAAGCGTTAATAAAAATCCCACAAAGAAAGGTAGCTCTAAATAAATAAGTGATGCCCAACACACCCAGGCGCCAATAAGTAAAAACTCACCTTGAGCGAAGTTAACAATTTGTGTTGATTTATAAACCAACACAAAACACATACCAATAACACCGTATAACAAGCCAACAATAAGACCATTGATGACTAATTGAGTTAAGAGTTCAAAATTCATGATGCTTTCCTCTCTATTTGACTAACGTTATTTGATGAAACTGCACTACCATCACTTTCACCGTGCCTTTTAATAACCGTAGCCACCTTAAGTTGAGTTTGTATCCGTGAGCTACCACCATCTTGGAAGGTGATCACAGTATCAATATCAACCCTATCTTTGTTATCGTAAATAGACGTAATGATGTCACCATATTTGTCTGCAATAACGCTTCGCCGTACTTTACGAGTACGCGTTAATTCACCGTCATCCGCATCGAGCTCTTTATAAAGCAAAATAAACTTATTTATTTTTTGTGCTTCAGGTAAGGTAGCGTTAACCTTTTCAACTTCTTCACTAAGTTTTTGATAAACTTCAGGTAAAGCTGAAAGACTGGTGTAGTTAGTAAAACCGTAACCTTGTTGTTCTGCCCACTTAGAAACAATAGAAAAGCGAATACAAATAATGGCACTTAGGTAAGGTTTGTCTTTACCCAAGATAACCGCTTCACCAATAAATGATGAGAATTTCAGTTTATTTTCAATATATTGTGGTGAGTACTGCACACCATTACTGGTTTTAGCTAAATCTTTAATTCGGTCAATAATAACCAAATGCCCTGAAGGTTTGAAATAACCCGCATCACCGGTATGCATCCAACCATCAATAACATCTTCATCATACGCTTTTTGATTATCTAAATAGCCAGTGAACATGCCAACCGTTTTAGCGATAACCTCACCTACACCTGCTTTATCGGTATTAATAACCTTTACTTCGGCGCTATCAAAGGCAACACCAACACTGTCGTAATCAACATCATCTTCATGGTGAACTGTGTAAGCACCACACAATTCAGTTTGACCGTAAAGCTGACGTAGCGGTACACCAATAGTTTGGAAGAATCTAAAAGTATCAGGCCCCATAGCCGCACCACCTGTTGCTGCTGATTTTAGATAGGTAAAACCTAACCTATCTTTTAAAGCATTCATTAATAATGCATCAGCAAACCATGAACGTTTTCCTTGGTTTTGTGCTTTTTCTGCCATAGCAAAAGCATAATCAAACAGTTTTTGTTTCAGCGGCGTTGAGTCCATCATACGAGCTTTAACGTCGGCTAAAATACCTTCCCACACACGTGGTGCTAACAATACAAAGCTTGGCCCTATTTCACGTAAATCAGCCATTAAGGTTTCTTGCTCTTCCACAAAGTTGACAATTTGACGCGCAATTAACGCTTGGCCGACGGCATATACCTGTTCCATAATCCAAGGTAGAGGCAGAACAGAAACATAATTATCACCTGCTTGGCGTGGATCAGCTCGCAAGTACGAACTACAATGTTTAACGAAGTTGCCACCACCTAAAAAGGCAATTTTTGGCTTAGAGGTTGTGCCAGAAGTAGTACAGTAAAGTGCAGTATCGTCTGCACAGGTTGAATCTACATAAAGGTCATATAATTCAGGTGATATTTTATCTATCTCTTGTCCTTGTTTATATATATCTTCAATACTGACTAGGCGCTTATCGTCATATTTACGCATACCACGAGGATCACAATAAACAATAATCTTCACATCAGAAATATCATCACCCAATTCAAGTAATTTGTCGCACTGCTCTTCATCTTCTGCAATAACAACAGTGGCATTACTTTTATTAAGTAAATAAACCACTTCTTCATGTAATGAATCTTGGAAAATACCGATAGAGTAACAACCCATAGCATGGGCAGAAACTTCACCCCAAACCCATTCAGGACGGTTATCGCCGAGTAAAGCAATGGCATCTTTAGGTTGAACACCTAATTTTCTTAAGGCAAGTGAAATCCACTTAACGCGGTTTTGATAATCTTGCCAATTAAACTCATTCCAAATACCAAATTCTTTCTCACGCATGGAAATATCATTAGGCCAGTTTTTAGCATTGTGTCTGAGTATTTTTGGAAAAGTATCTAACTCTCCCATGTCGAAATTTTGCTTATTTGTTTGTAATTGATTAGTCATTAGCTAGCCTCCAATACATTTTCAACGTCCGCATTATCACTATCATCTTCTATTCCAAGGTAAGCTTGCTTAACATGCGGATCGGCCATAACGTCAGCAGGTAAACCTGAAATCAGCTTCTTACCGAAATCAAGCACCATCACTTGGTGTGAAATGTCCATCACTACCGCCATATCATGTTCAATCATCACCACAGTGATGCCAAACTCTTCATTTAAATCGAGAATATAACGAGCCATATCTTCTTTTTCTTCTAAATTCATACCTGCCATAGGCTCATCAAGAAGAATTAAATCAGGTTTTAATGCCATTGCACGCGCTAGCTCAACACGTTTACGTAAACCATAAGATAAGGTGCCAGCAACAGATTTTCTGATAGGTGAAATTTCTAAAAAGTCGATAATCTCTTCACAATAACGTCGATGAGCTAATTCTTCTTTTTGTGCATTAGAAGCCCAATATAAAGGGCCTGTAATCCAGTTGTTTTTTAATAAGTGATGACGGCCAACCATGATATTGTCTAAAACCGTCATATGACCAAACAGGGCTAAGTTTTGAAAAGTACGCCCCATACCAAGATCTGCCCGGTCATTTGGGCGCAACTTAGTGACATCTTGTTCGTTAAAGATGATATTGCCTGAATTAGGGCGATAACGACCCGAAATACAGTTAAGCATAGAGGTTTTACCAGCGCCATTTGGACCGATAATGGAAAACACAGAACCTCGGGGAACTTCAAAACTAACGTCGGTTAATGCTTTTACGCCACCAAACGCTAATGAAATATGCTCTACTTTGAGTATTGACTCAGTCATATTCACACTCCTAAATTGATAAAAATAATATATGCGTTAGAAAAAAGAGGGGGAAAACTCCCCCTCAAAAACGTAACAACAAAATGGGAACTGTTACGCGTACAAAGCTATTACTAACTCAGCTAAATTTCGTAACCTGCATTGGCAGCGCCTGCTGCAACAAGCAAGCTTGAAGTAAGTAATAATTTTTTAGACTTGTTTTTTTTAGACTTGTTTTTTTTAGACTTGTTTT
>TARA_R110002167_G_scaffold302671_1_pt1 | contig 25493 bp, 25 predicted proteins | sample TARA_R110002167 | Tara Oceans TARA_R110002167 (sample SAMEA4398238) | marine metagenome | biome: Polar Biome; feature: [MES] marine water layer (ENVO:01000295) within the mesopelagic zone...; material: water (ENVO:00002006), including particulate matter (ENVO:01000060) such...
AAAAGGCATTCATTTTCAATAAAACATATTTTTTTTTCTTATATTTGATTTACTCCAAATTTTGATCCTTTATCTTAAATGATTAAGTAGGATTTTTCATTTATTATATATTTATTATTCTCCATTCTTAATTTTTCGCATAGGCCATATAAAAATTATATGGCTAACTAATTAACCAAACAATTTTAATTATGATTAAAAAACCAATTTTGTTAATGTGTATAGGTGCCATAATATTTGGTGCTGTACTTACTGTAAATGCCCAAGATGATTCAAAAGATTATAAAATGTGGGAAGATATTATGTTAACTCCAGACAATACAAAACTTAAAGTTTTGCAAGAAAACATGAGAAAACATAATACTACCTATCATAAAGCAGGGCCCAATAAGGCGACCGTTTATAACATTGCTTCTGGACCAAATTCTGGTAACATTATTTGGGAAATGGGACCAATGATGTATAAGCATAATGATACACGTCCAGGAGAAGGTAGTCATGATGCCGACTGGAGAGATAATGTTATGCCTTATGTGAAAAAAATCCAAACCATTGAGTATTGGAAAGCTGACAAAAAGCTAAATAATACCGATATGTTGGACAATGATAGTTCCAAATATCCAATATCTTTTGTGAGATATTATGAAGTTGCTGATGGACCAACACCAGGTGTAAATACATTCTTTGAAAGAATCAGTAAAACAGTTAAGGCTTTAGATGGTGTAAACCCTTGGGGTGTTTATTACAATGAATTTAGACAAGGAGACCTTGGCCGTCATATTGCCACTTTTTCTTTTAGTCCAAATTGGGCAGATTTTGAAAGGGATGTGAATTGGGTTGAAACCTTTAACAAGGTTAATGGCGAAAACTCATGGCAAAATCAGTTGGATTTATATAATGTTTCTTTTACAAACACGTGGGATGAAATTTGGGTTTATAATCCTGAAATGAGTGGTCAATAAACCTTTATTTAGGGTTAAGGAATAAACCTACGCTTATTAAACAAAAAACCTTCATTTTTATCGTGGAATGAAGGTTTTTGTTTAGTGTTCTTTATTTTAACTACTTTTTAAGTGCTTTAACTATTAATTTTTATTCAGAAAATCAAATTGTATATTTTTATTAAAAATTAAATTATTCCCAATATTTTGTTTGTAATTTTAGGAATATGAGATTTTAAAGTGACTTATTAATTAATTAATTTTTAATCCCCTTACCCTCATGGAAAACGGTTACGTGATATTAGGTATTGTTGCCTTATTATTTGCATGCATGTATGGCTATGCATATGCTTCTGTTACTCTAGAAAAAATCAAAGAAAAGAAGTTAAAAAAAATTGAACTTAAAAAAGAACAATTAAGACTTGAAGAAAAGTCTCTTAAACAAAACATTAGGGACGAAAAGATGAGTCAGTTAAATAAGCGCAGCGAAGAAATTAAGCTTGAATTGGGAAAATTGGAGCAAAAAAAACAACAAGGAGAAGTTAAAAAGCTTAAAATAAGTTGATTCTTTTTTAATATTTAATGGTCTTGTTTTTAGGATGTTATAGTTGTATTTTAGAATTAAAATTCTTAACTTTATACGGTATAACACACTAAAACAAAACAACATGAAACAGTTCTTATCAATTTTATTTCTATCTATCCTATTTGTTGGATGTCAAGAAAAACAAAACAATGCGTCTAATGAGGCGTTCGAAAAAAATTCCAAAACAGTATTGGCTAATCTTGAAGGATGGCAACATGAGAATTTAGATTATTCCAATTATGCCGAAAATTTTGTAATGCGCGAAACCGGTGTAAATGGTAAAGATTCTTTGAGTTTATCGGAAGTAAAGCAAAATGATAAAGAACTCTGGAAAAACTATGATTTTAAATTACTAACTAATCCTATCGTATTATTGCCGGGTGTAAATGTTGATACAAAAAAACCAGACGGCTCTGTAAGGTATTATGGAGATTGGGAAGTAACTGTTCCTGCTACCGATTCGACCGAAGCGAGATCTGCGGTTTTAAAATATTATGAATCCTTTGATTTTGATGCCAATGGTAAAATCGTATTCCAACAAGGATATGGTGATTTTGGAGGCTTAATGATGCAATTGCATGGCAATGATGCAGATGAAATGGAACAGTAAATAAAAGATTTAAATAATTTGAATGTCTGTAATTTGTCATAAGTCTAAAAATATAATAATTTTGTCATTCCTACAAAGAAGGAATCCCATTGATTTTCAATAGATTATTCATTTCGTTCCACTCCATTCTGAATGACAAAAATGGTATTATGAATGAATACGGACATTCAAATTAAATAATAAAAAAACCCATGTAAACTTTAGTTTACATGGGTTTTTTGTTTGATGTAATTTTACTTTTTAAACATGATAACTATCACAAAATAATTAAGTGTTTTTCATTATTATTGTTTGATATTAAAATAATTTTTAGCTATTATGAAACTATTTGACTTAACAATTGTAGTGTTTTTTTTAATCTTTTTAGGATGTAAAGACAGCAATAAGACAATTTCAACAGAAATAAACACATTAAATCCTTCCATGCAATTAGATGTTGATAATTCATCTGATTTGCATACCGTGATTGTAAATGAGGCTGTTCCATCATCAAATTATGTTTATCTTAATGTAACAGAAGGAGACAGGAAATTTTGGATTGCGACAAAAACATTGGATATTAATATAGGAGATACCTATTATTATTTAGGAGGGAGTTTGAAAACTGATTTTGAAAGTAAAGAATTAAATAGAGTTTTTGATGAAGTGTATTTGATTGGAAACTTAGTATCCTCAAATCATGGAAATACTGCTCAAATTAATGGAGATACTGCAAATCCCAATTCAAATAAGAACATTTCCCAGAAACAGGAAGAGGCTGATGAAAGTGAAGAAATTGAGCAACATAAAGGATCTATAAAAATTGCCGAACTTGTTAAGAACCAAAAACAATACGAAGGGAAAGAGGTGCAAATTGATGGAAAATGCACTAAAATAAATGTGGGAATAATGGGAAAGAATTGGATACATTTAAAAGATGGTAGTAAAGACGATTTTGATCTTATAGTAACTTCTGACCTATTAATTCCTGTAGGTGCAGTTGTAACGATACAAGGGAAAGTTACATTAAACAAAGATTTTGGAGCGGGGTATAATTACGATTTGATTTTGGAAGAGGGTGTTTTGGTAAAAAAGGATAAAAGGTAGTGGCATTTAGACTAAGCACTTGATTTTGTCTATCAAGGATGTGTGTATAACTAAATTATTATAATATTACTTTTTTTTAGTACATGACAAAAAATTAGAATAGAAATACAAACAACTTATTTTAAGCGTATTAAAATTTGTTCGTTATGTAGACCTCACAGGTTTTTAAAACCTGTGAGGTCTTGGCTATCCTGAAAACTACGGGTAGCTTATTTTCCAAAATTAATTTTTGTCATGTACTTAGCTTTTTTTAATAAACTTCCATAACTCATAAGCCTCATGTGTTTTGGTTTGGTTCAATGGTTTATTCATGTATTTTTTTATATATTGATTATGAGAAGCCCTTTCAATATCATTAATATTATGCGAAGATGTTAGCATGACAATCGTGCAGTTGTTCTTTTGTTCATCAGAAAATTTATTATACGCTTCTAAAAACCCAAAGCCATCCATTTCCGGCATTTTAATGTCTAGAAAAATAATATCGGGGAATGCGGTTTCTAAGGTTCTTAAATATGTTAGTGCCTCAACAGGTGAGGTAATAGCTGTGGTTTTTTCTGAGATGTCCATTTTTTCGATAATGTACTTATTAATGTAATTATCAATGTTATTATCATCTATTAGTAAAATTTCTTTTGCTTTCATCTATTTTAAATTTGGGAGGGTTAAAATAAATTTAGTTCCTATATGTATTGTAGATTCTAGTGCTATGGTTCCTTTAAGGCGATCTATGGTTTCTTTTACTATATACATGCCCATTCCAGAACCTGTCGATAGCTTTGTAGCGCGGTAAAACATATCAAAGACTTTGTCTTTATGTTCGTCACCAATTCCTATTCCGTTGTCCTCAATGGTTATAATAGCCTTTTTATCATCAGTAAGAACCATAATTTTTACAATCCATTCTTTTTTATTGGAATCTTGATATTTAATGGCGTTGGAAATTAAATTGTTAAACATAATTTCTATTCGACTTAAATCTGAGAAGAATTTACTTTTTTGATTTATTTCAATCGTTATATCAAGTTTAGGGTCAATATCAATATATTTTAAATGATTCCAGATGCCATCTATTAATTCTTTAAAATTAATCTCATTATGTGCAATTGCAATTCTTTTATTTCGTGAATAATTTAAGATATCATCAATAAAGACATCCATTTTTTGTAAAGATTGTTCTACGAGTTCCAACTGCAATTTTTGCTCTTCCTGGTTTGGTAGTAGGCCCATATTCAAGATGTTTATTAATCCACCTGCAGAGGTTAGTGGTGCTCTTAAATCGTGGGATGCACTGTATATAAATTGATCTAATTCTTTATTGGTTTTAATAAGCTCCTCATTTTTTTTGTGAAGCTTTAGTTCAACTTCTTTAAGTTGGGTAATGTCTTGAATTGTACCCTTTAACGTTAAGGGCGAACCATTTGTTTGTTTTACCACTTCACATATCTCTTGAATGTATTTTGATTTTCCTTTGCTACTGGTAATTTTATAATTATAGGTATATCCTTCCCCTGTATTAATTGCTGTCTGCGTAAGGTTATCTAATAAGTTGTGGTCATTTTGAGAACAGTGATTTCTGTAAATTTCAAATAAATTTTCCTTTATAGAATCATCAATCTCAAAAATATAATATAACTGGTCTGATAAAAACAACTCTTTGGTTGCTGGGTTAAATTCCCAATTCCCGATTTTCGCTATTCGCTGTGCTTCTTTTAATTTTATAAAAGCAATTTCACCTTCATATTCGGCAAGTTTGCGTTCTGTTATATTGGTGTGGGAGAGCACCACTTTATCTGTGTCATTTCCGAAAGGTTCAATATGCAGGGTAAACCATCGTTGTTCTTTTGGGGAATGACACGGATATTCCATATTAAAATTATTTGTTGTTTTATTAAACACAGCCTTTATGCCTTTTAAAACATCGCTTGCCAATGTGTCTCCATTGGCCATTGCTTTTTTACATACGTCAATATAATTACTGCCAATGGATGTTCTTTCTAATGTTGTTACATCATTTTCTAGAGAAAAATTTTCCCAGGCACTATTCACCGCTAATATAAATCCTGTTTTATCAATTACTGCAATGTGGGCGCTTAAGGAGGACAGAATACTTTTGCTAAAAGCTTCACTTTCCCTTAATTTATTTTCTGCTTTTTTGCGTTCCGAAATATCGCGAACAGTTGATAATAATGCGTTTTTACCATGTAGATTAAAACTGCTAAGGACCACTTCTCCTTGAAATATATTGCCATTTTTCTTTTTAAAAACCCATTCAAAATGCTCACTTCCATTTTTTATGGCATTTTCAAGATGAATCTTTACTTGTTTGACCGATGAACCACCATTGGGTTGGGTCCTGGGAGATAATTCCCCAACTTTTTTAGATAAAAATTCTGCCTCTGAAGCAAAACCAAAAAGTTCCACAGTTCTATCATTGCAATTCACATATTTATTATTAAGGATAATTACAATGGCATCATTTGACGTTTGATAGACGCTTCGAAATTTACTTTCGTTTTCTATAAGAGCTTTTTCTGTCTTTTTACGTTGATTTATTTCGGTATTGAGTGCATGGTTTTTTAGTTCAAGCTTATTTATGAGACGGTCGCTATAGCTATGTAATATATCTTCTTCAGAAATGGTAACTTTACTAACATATTTTTTTTGGGATTTTGTATGAATAAAAACATCCTCGATTATCTTTATTAGCGTTTCCAATTCTACTGGTTTTATAATATATTTTGCAGCTCCCAGGGCCAGTCCAAATTTTTCATCTTCATGATCCAAGTAGGATGCTGTATAAAATAAAAATGGTATTTTTTTAAAAACCCGATGTTTTTTACAGGTGCGACAAAACAAAAAGCCATCCATCTCTGGCATTACAATATCGGAGATAATCATGTCTATTTTATTCTCATCCAACAGCTTTAAACCTTCAATACCGTGCTTTGCTGTGATCGTTTTAAACCCATGACCTTCCAACTGTTTCTCGAGTAAGTAAACGTTATCTGGCTGGTCGTCAACAATTAAAATAGTTTTATCGGTCATTTAAAAAGTCTTTATAAATAGTTTCCATTTGAGAAATAAATAAATCTGGATCAATTGGTTTTTCTATATATCCATTGGCTCCAGATTGGAGTGCCTTTTCTCTATCGCCTCCCATAGCATATGATGTCACTGCTATAATAATAGTGGTTTTAGGTAATCCGTTCGATTTTAATTTTCGACAGATGGTATATCCATCCATATCTGGCAACTGAATATCCAATAAGATAATGTTCGGGTTGTATTGGTGTGCTTTTTTAAATCCATCTTCACCATTAAATGCTTGATGCACAGTATAATTGTTTGTGGTGAGTAAAAAGTTAAGCAAATACATGTTTTGCTCGTTGTCTTCAATAATTAGAACCGATTTTTTCATAATTTAATATAAAAGAGAGAAAAGTTTGTTGGTTAATTTTTCTTTAAGCAAAGAGATCACTTATTAATCACACTACCCAAATATAATTAATTTTATACTTAAATCATAGCAATCTAAATGATTAATTATAAGGCAAGTAAAAACAAAAGGAGCTGCCTTTTCCCAATTTGCTTTCAACATAAATCGATCCGTTTAGTTTTTCAAGTAAAGTGTTACAAATAGAAAGTCCTAATCCAGTTCCTTCCTGTTGTCGTGTTAGTTTATTGTCCAATTGACTAAATGGGATAAATAAATTTGGAATATCTTCTTTACTTATGCCAATTCCAGTATCAATGACTTTTGTTAATATTTTATCATCTTGTAGGGAGACTTCTATATGGATTTCCCCTTGTTTTGTAAATTTAATGGCATTAGTGAGCAAATTCAAAAGTACTTGTTCAACTCTTCGTTTATCACTGGTTATTTTTATTGGTGAGGAATTTATAGTAATAGTTATGTTTAAATTTTTTTTATCTGCAAGTGGATTTACAATGCTAACAATTTGCTCTATAGAATCTGAATAATTAAACAATTCGTTTTCAATTATTAATTCACCTGCCTCTATTTTCGATATATCTAAGATGTCGTTAATTAAAGTTAAAAGATGTTGGCCGCTATTCTTTACCATTCCCAATTGCTTTTCCTGTTCGTCATTTAATGGACCAGCAAATCCTTTAAGTAAAATACTTGTAAAGCCAATAATGGAATTTAGGGGTGTTCTTAATTCGTGAGACATGGTAGCAAGAAATGCGGATTTTGTTTTGTTGGCCGATTGCGCTTCAATTTTGGCTTGTTCCAATTCAACAGATTGGATATTTAAATCCTCTAATAGGTTTAATAGTGCTTCTTTGCTATTATCTAGTTCTTCAGTTCTTAATTTTACTAATTTCTCAAGGTTGTTTTTGTATATTAATAACTCTTCTTCGTTTTTAATTCTATCTGTAATGTCAGTAGCCATCCCAATATAACCATACAAATTATTATTGGCATCTAAAAGTTTGGTCGCTTTTACTGAAAGCCATGTTATGTTGCCATTTTTAGCCTGAAATCTTAATTCTGAATGAAATTCAGTTTTTGATAATATTGCTTGTTGCCATTCATTCATAACTCGTTCCTTGTCCTCTGGATACAGGGCTTTACGCCACCCAAACCCCATGGCTTCTGTAAAACTCATACCAGAATATTTCAACCATTCTTCATTTACATAGTTACAGGCACCCGTTTTGTCTGTATTAAAAATAGCGACCGGTGCATTGGAAGCAAGACTTCGATACAACAACTCACTGTTTTTTAATATTTCTTCGGCTTCTTTCCTGTCTGTAACATCCTGTATTGTGCCAAATGACTTTTTAGGTTTTTGGTTCTCATCGTAGACTGTTTCACATTGCTCATTTACATATTTAATACGGTCTTTCTCAAATTTTAGGCGGTATGTTAATTGATAAGGTTTTTTGTTTTTTACTGAATTCTCACACGTATTTATAACCATTTCCCTGTCTTCTGGATGAATAGCATCAAGGAAGGCTTCACGAGACACTTCAAATTTTTTAGGATCTTTCTCGAAAATCCTGAACATTTCATTGGACCAATTCAATTTATTAAGTTCCACATCCAATTCCCAGCTTCCAAGATTAGCAATTTGTTGTGCTTTGTTTAAATTTGATTCGCTTTTTTTTATTTCTTCTTGGGTGGTTTCATAAATTAATTTTAATTGGGACTCCTGTTCTATAAGTTTTATATTAATTTGTTTATTGAGTCGCATAGGGCGTCCGGCAAAAAACCATACGGCCCAACCGCCTAATATTGAAATCATTAACCCTAAAAGAGCGAACCAAATGGCTGAGTTAAATACATGCGGTTTAGCAGGTACAACATATAGTTTCCATTCTCCAAAAGCCATTTTTATGGGTATAGCAAATTCTTTAAAAGAAGACACATCATTTTCCAAAAAGAATTCTTCTTTGCCAGTTTCAAGATTGACTCTTGATAGTTGATAAAAAAAACGGTTGTCATTGGAAGTGTTAATATTAAGGTCATTTAAAAAAGTGGAAAGTTTGGTGACAACTGCAGAAAACCCAGCGAATTTACCTTCTATAAAAATAGGCTGCCTGCTTATGATGCCTACTCCACCTTGTTTTAAATGAACCGGGCCCGCGATAAAAAAGTCTTTCCTTTTGATTGTGGCCAATGCTCCACTACTTGCCGTAGAACTTGTTAAAATATTAAAGCCTAATACTTGATTGTCCTTTAATGGATATACATGTGTAATAATACCGTTTCCATCAACCAATTCTACAACATCAAAATATTTATTTCTAACAATTAAATCATTTGCTATACTGTCAAAATCACTGGGGATACCATTTTTTTCCACAATATATTGTAGTGTTTTTGTAGCTGAATAACTGAACTGAATTAACGTTTGCAGTTTCTCTTTAATTAAATTGACCTGACTGTTTATTTCTTTTTGTTTTTCATTTGTATTAATTAAATACTTCTGATAAGCAACATATTGAGTAATAAAAAGGAGTATGATAAAAGACAAGAATCCCGCTACGACAGGTTTTTTTAGGAAAAGATAACTAGTATTGCTTTTCATCTGTTTAAATTTATTTGTTTTTTATAGGTCATACTTCGACTGCGCTCAGCACAAGGATGGAATGTCCAGCTAATCATATCGGTCGGTTTGCAAATTGTCATTGGGCATTTCATAAGTATGCGATATTAAAAGGTATACTTTTTTTTGTTTGTGATTTAATTATCATTTTTCAACTGCATTCCTTTAATAATATTCTTAAGTTCTTTCATTTTTAATTCTCTACCAACAAATAATTTATTCATGCGTTGTAATTCGGTATTTTTATTATTGACTTCTTTGGTTCTTAGGTTAACTAATTCTTCAAGTTGATTTCTGTGTTTTTCTAATTCAATTTCAGTTTTTTTACGTTCGGTAATATCTCTAATAATCCCAATCAGATACTTATTGCCATTATCATCAAGAAACCTAGTTTTTTTTGTTGAAATTATTCGTGTTTCTTCGCCTTTTATTGTAAGATTTTCTTCATTGATGTTTTCAATACCTGTGTTAAGCACCTGTTTATCAATACGTAAAAAACTTTCCATTTCGTCTAGAGGCACTTCTTCAACCAGTGTTTTTCCAATGATATCATCCTTTTTAAGGTTGAAAAGTTTACAAAATGCATCATTTACTAAGAGTAAATGGCTTTGGTCGTCTTTTACAAATACGGGGTCTCCAATATTATTAATAATGTTATCTAAGTATTTCTCACTTTTGAATAAAAGGGCTTCTGTTTTTTTTCTTTCAGTTATGTCATTTATAATACCTACCAAATGCGTACAATAGCCTGTTACTTCAAATAATGGGCTTATTGTAACGATCGCTGTTTTAATACCGTTGTTATAAGGCGTAGTTTCTTCCCATTGAACCGAATTTTTACTTTTTATTGCTTCTTTATATTTTTCCAAAACCAAATTCAATGACGGTTCTGGAATAATTTCCCTAACAGGCTTATTAATTACTTCTTCTTCAGTTATATTTAAAATATTTAAAAAACTATTGCTTACGGAAATAAATTTATAGTTATGGCCACCTTCTACTTTGATTATAAAAATAGGTTGAGCTGAAGTTTGATAAATTATATTTAGTTCCTTTTCTCTTTGAATTATGATTTTCTCCGTTTTTTTCTTTTCTGTAATGTCTGTAAAATAAATAGATAACCCATCAGAAGAAGGATAAACCCTATTCTCAAACCATTTATCAAAGGGTTCGTAATATTCTTGAAAATATTGTGTTTGCTGTGTTTCAACAGCTTTGTAATATGCGTTGTAAAATGGAAGCCCTACACCTTCGGGAAATTCGGTCCAAATGTGTTTGCCAATTAAACTACTAGGCGTTCTTCCTAAAAACTCACCACCTTTTTTGTTGATGAATGTATAGCGCCAATTGGTGTCCAAAGACACAAAACCATCTGAAATGTTATTTAATGTATTATTTAGATGTATGTTTAGTTTCTGTTCAATTTCTTTTTTTTCAGATTTAATATCAAAATACTTTTTTCGATAATCTAAAATTGATAAAACACCCCGGGTTTGGTTGTTTATAAAAGTTGTTTTAATGTCTTCTTTTTCCACATATTTTAAGTATAAAAAGAGAATTACAGAAAATATGAATGCAGCAATTGATTTCCCAATAATCTGACTAATTATAGTTGGGTTAAAGGTTGGAGCGGCATAAAATAATGCCGTATTAAAAATTATGGATTCAAAGACTAAAACGGTAAGTAGGGATATAAAGAGGACGAAAAAGTAGTATTTTTTCTTAATGTTGGAAATTAAATATTGATACATTACAACCAATAAGAAAAAATCAATCACAAGTATAATTGTGCCAATTATAAAAAATTTATAATCAATGTGAAATAATGAGGAGGTATTTATATCTAAATGGCGAATAGTTCTATTAATAACTTCTTGGGTATAGGTTATTTCAAATAATACGGACATCAATGAATTTGAAATAATAATCCCGAAAATAAGTGCTCTGGCACTGGCAACCCCTTCTTTAATATAGAGTAACAATACTGTAAATAATACGGCACCAAATAGAATCACAGAGCCTGGATAAATGGTATAGGTTTCGAAAAACTTAAAACTTACCATCGTACCAAGATTGGCTTGTAAATATTGTATAGCACCAAGAAGAATGTAAAGTGGCGCTAAACCTAGTTTATCTCTAAATTTAAATAATGATAAGATGCTAAAGGTGATAAATATAAACTCAAAGAGTATTGTGGTAAAAAGGGCCATTTATTGCGAATTATAGTATTGTCATGTTATAATAAAATAAAGTTATTATTAATTTTAGTTTTTTATAAATGTAATTTTGAATGCCCGTAATTTGCCATAAGTCTGAAAACATAATGATTTTGTCATTCCGACAAAGGAGGAATCCCATTGATTTTCAATAGATTCTTCATTTCGTTTCACTCCATTCTGAATGACAAAAATGGTATTATGAATGAATACGGACATTCAAATGTAATTTTAAAAGGAACAATAATAAAAACAAGATAACAAATTAAATTATTAGATAATAGATTAGAAGTAAGAAATACATTTTACTATGGCAAGAACAATTGTTTTTTAAACATACAATAAGCGACTAAGAGCAAATAATACAACGGAGAGGGATAATTTAAATAGAAAAAGGAAACCCATCACAATGCGCTTCCTTTTTCTTCTATAATACAAGGTTATTCTCCTTTTCAGGCACTTATATTACAATATCAAAGTAACAATTTTATTAACATTTTAAATATGACTTTTGTCATAAAAAAATCAAATTTAATTTTGTATTTTATATCATTAATTAAATTTCTGTAAAATGCGAAAAATTGAAAGTATTTTTCTGGAAAAATTAAATATTCTAAAAACATCAGAATATTTAAAAAAAGATGCCAGTCAAGCACAGAAAACCTACTCTAGCTATTCTAATCAATATTTAAAAGCAAGTGAGGAGGAAAAGGAATGGATGGATAGAAATTCTGATTATCTTTTAAATAAAATCAGGACGCTTGAAAAAAAATATTGGAATTAAAGGCTAATTTGTTTAACAACCCACATAACCATTATTTCCTTGGTTATGTAGGTTGGTTCATAGTTGGACATTCTTCAACAAATAGATAGAGTAGGCCATTCCAAATAGTTTGTCGAAAGGGTAAATTGTTTAAACCTTCTATAAATAGTGCCTTTTTTAGTCTTAGTGGTATTATAATTACTGCACATATTAATAACAGAAAATATTTAAATCTTTGCCTTAAAAAAATTATATTTAGTGCTAACAATTTGGTAGCATGAGTTGCCATGTTTCACTCTCAAAAAAAGATGAGTTCAAGATGTAATGAATTCGCCTGTGAATAGTAATCAACCTGATATTTTAAATAAAGTAGAATATCAAGAATTGAATCCCTTTTTTTAAAACTTTTTTATGACTGAATATTATTATTTTCTTTTTTTCTCGATTTGCTTATTTTCAAATTCATTCTCCCAAGACATAGATATACTTACAGAATTTTCTCAAGATGGTATTTTGTATAAAAGTTTAGATGAATCTGCTCGAAATTCAGCCCAATTTAAAACCGATGAAAAATGTAGTGTTTTAGAGTATTTAGGTAAAGATAAATATAAAGTTAGGTATAATGAATTCGTGGGATTTGTTGATTCTCAATACTTAGTTATAAATGAAGATATGATGGATTTATTTTATGCTTATCAAGAAACTGAAAGACTAAAAGCGATTGAAAGCGATGAAAATAGAAAGGAAGAGATTCAAGAGATTATAAGGAAAAGTGAAGCGGAAAAAAGTGCAAGAGCAGATTCAATTCTAAAAGTTAAGGAAGACAAAAAGAGACAGCAAGAATTACAGGAGATTGCCAGAAAAAGGAAAGAAGAGCTCAATCAACAACGACGCGCAGATTCGATAGTAAAAGTTAAAGAAGAAGAGAGAAGACAGCAAGAAGAATTACAGGAGATCTCTAGAAAAAAACAAGAAGAGCTTAATCAGCAACGACGCGCAGATTCGATAGTAAAAGTTAAAGAAGAAGAGAGAATACAGCAAGAAAAATTACAGGAGATTTCTAGAAAGAATCAAGAAGAGCTTAATCAGCAACGACGTGAAGATTCCATTGTAAAAGTTAATGCGGAAGAGGCAAAGAGACAACAAGAAGAATTACGGGAGATTGCTAGAAAAAAACAAGAAGAGCTTAATGAAAGAAGACGCGAAGATTCGATAGTTAAAATAAAAGAAGAGGAAAAGAGACAGCAGGAATTACGGGAGATTGCTAGAAAGAATCAAGAAAAGCTCAATCAAAAAACAAAAGAGGATTCTATCTTAAAAATTAAGGAAAATGAAATTATAGAAAATCGAAATTTAGAAAGAATTGAATTTCGTAATACATGTCACTATGCCATGAATGAATTTGACATATTTGATAAAATAAAAATTATAAGAACAGATCCGTACAAAGTGGCTGAAAATTTAACTATCGAGTTATATAAAAGAGGGCAAAGCAAACAAGTTTTTTTTAATTTATCGGAGGATTTAGGTTGTGCAAGTTATCTGCCTACTAATAGATCGTATGTAAAAGTTAAACTCGAAAATAATAAAGTAATAACGGTGTACCATTCCTGGGATATTGATTGTGGAAACTTTGGGTTTAAAGGAAATTTATCCAATTCACAAATTGTATTGTTGGAAAAATCACCAATTAAATCTATATGGTTTAAAGGAACAAAAAATTTTTATGAAATTACAAATGTGGATTATAAAGAGTTTTTTATGGATACGTTAAAATGTCTTGACTAATGATGAGGATAGTGTCTAATTTTCACTTGGTAGAGCAGCACTTCCTTTAGCTACTTTAGCAGTCTTAACTGCAGCCATATTAATTTATCTTTAGGGTGGTTGGGGCAGTACCTGCCGGCAATTATTTATACCAATACCACAACGAAGCAGAGAGGAGACCCAAGGTATGCTCTGTTGTGCGTTCTGATAGCTCTAACTTTCGTATGGCCGTTACCAGTTTTTTCACAACCTGTTCCGATATTTTTTCGGCATGATTTCCTTTAATCAAGGTGTTTGTTAAGCTGTCATTGATAGAAACATCCTTGTTCTTCGAAAAAATCCGGGGATTTTCTGCAGCCGCCAATTGGAGGAATAAGTTCCATTGTTTTGCTTCAAGGTCAATCCATACATCTTTTGCGTCATCAATCAACCAATAGCAACAACCCACAGCTTTACCCATTGAACGCACATTTTTTAAAAGCAATGGATCATTTGTATGTGAAAGCCTTAAGGTGTATTCTGACATTACTTTGAATGGTACAGCCGATTTAAGACACATTGCTTTTTTAATTTTATTGTGGTCTGCATGATCAGAAAGTCTTTCTTCTGAAAGAAAAATCTGGGCATCAAATAACTGCTTTATCACTTTAAAAAGTATATCTGTTTTTTGGGATCCTTCTTTTTTTGTCGCAGTTTTGTCCAAATCGAGCAAAACACTTCCGGCCAGATTGCTTAAAAGTTTTTGCGCAGGATTAAGAGGGTTGGTCTTAGAAGAGCTCTTATTGATAAAGGGTTGAAATACACTTAATGAAATTACTTCGTCTAAACCTCCCATCTCGTCACAAATATAATCGAATAGACTTATTCCTAAATTAAAACGACCACACCAATCTGCTGCAGCTTCAGTTGATGATTTATTTAAGCCAAACCATTCGGCAAAAATTTTACCTATCGTTGATCCAAAACCATATACAGAGTAAAGCTGTGAACCATTAATAGCTGGTGAGATTGCAGCTGAATTTTTAATCCAATCTGCTTTGGAATTTTCTTGTTCTTGGGTTTTGATAAATTCATTTACAAACTCCTGATGATGAGGTAGTCCAGCTTTTTGCCAGGTTTCAAAAAAAACATCTCCGAAATGTTTATGCCAATCCATTAATTTTATTCATTTCAGTATGTTTATAGCAATCTAGGGCATAGCAAGCCATGGCAGTCGCGAATAGTCCATCTTGATCTTTAATAAATGAATTTCCTCCTCCATGCTCACTGTTCCAAGCAACGACCTTGTTAGGGTCCAATATATTTGGAGCAGGGATTCGCAACATATAATTTCCATCCCAACTTCCATCTTTGTTTTGAGATTGCAGTAAACTCTTTGCACATAAGTATGTTTCTGTTGCACTGTCAATATCCGATAAATGCACAAAAGATTCTAATGAAAGTGCCGTAGTAAAAGGATCTAACTTTGTGGATGTATCGAGACCGAAACCGCCACCAGGAAGTTGTTTTTTGACCAAACTTTGTATTATTTTTTTAGCATGTTCATTTGGTAAAGACTCCTGTCGCAATGAAAGTGCCCTTAATAAAAGTGTCGTCGTATAATAAGCGCTTCGCCACCAGTAAGAATTAATAAAACCTTCGTTGGTTTGTTGGTCTGTAAGCCAAGTTAGAATTTCAGGCACTTTGTCATTTTTGAGATCTGCCAGAACTGCTGCGATGGATACATCTGGATGAGCAGAAGTCCAACCTTGAATAGCTTCATTATTCGGTGCTGAAATAAATTCGCGAATGCCAGATTCAACGCGATAGGTCGAAATACCATTATCAACAAAATGACTCCACAAAAACGACTTCGCTTTCTCTAACTCCAATCCAGTTAATAAAGGACATGATTGTAATGCCATTAAGCACCAAGCTGTAGAATCCGCATCTGATGGGACAATGGCACTATAAGACCATTCTTTAGATGGTTGGCGAGAGTGTATAAGAAAATTTCGAGCCTCATTAATAACTTCTTCCTGTTCACACAGTTTATAAATATGAGCGACTACAAAGCCGGTTACCCATATATCAGACTCACCAGCCAATGTTGGAAACCCTCGCCAGCGACCATTGGTTGCTTGAGATAGAAGATGTTTTATTCCTTTTTCAATGGCATGGTCTACATGCTCACAGTCAAACTTATGTTTTAAATTCATTCGTCATTGATTAAAAAGGGTTTTGAAATATAAGGGATTTTTATCGCTTCTAATTTTTTTTGATTATCTTTAAGTGATGATTGTAACTATTCCATCGTCAACTAACCAATTAAATCTTTTATAAAATGACAAACTGGACACTAAAAATTACCCAAGGAGATCCTACTACTGGCGTATTAACAATGGACCCTCCTGGTGACCTCGTAGTTGTACAAGGTGACACAGTTACTTGGGAGATTGTAGCAGGTTCAGGCGTTGCTGCAATCACCAAAATTTCTGAAAAACCTATGTCTTTTGATTTATTTAATCCCGACCCTGTTCTCGTTACTGGTACAACTAGCTGGAAGGGAACAGTTAATCCTGAAATCGGAAGCAACCAGTCTGAACAGTACTTCATAACGTGGACAACCGCTGGTACTGGATGGCTGGGTAAAGATGGTGGCGGCATATCCAAAACCTTCGATCCAAGAATTAGTGTCAAACCGATACAAACGTCTTAAATCCATACAATAAGTATGCTTTCTAAAATAAAAGCCTGTCCTTGCTTGATAGGCCTTTTTTATTTTGTGATCTTTACCGGAAGTGCACAGGACCAAAGGATCTCTGATAGTTTGGCTACTATTTATATAGCTGATACCACTAAAGGTGAGGCAAAACTAGAATTATTGGCCAACCTTGCTTTTAATGAGGTAAATGATCTTAAACAGGCTTTGAAATATGCCGAAGTGTTGATAATTTTGTCGCGGCAAACAGGTAATTATTATTACCTGTCTCAGGGTTATTTTCAAAAAGGAACTAAAAAAATATTATTGGGGGATCTGGAAGATGGCTTGGAAGCTTTTTTTAAGAGTGCAGAGATTGCTAGAAGAGAAAATTTGATTCCATTGGAAGGAAGTGCCTACGGCGCCATAGCCGATATTTATACTATTTCCAACAATCACAAAAATGCAATGAAGTACTATTCTAAAGCTATTGCTACGCTGCGAAAATCAGAGGACACAATCGCTTTGGCATCTTTTATTATGAATGCTGGGGATGCTTTGCTTACTAACAAAGAATATGATTCGGCATTGGTCTACTTTAAAGAATCTGGAGCACTATTCGAAAAGAAGAATTATCTGGTGGGAAAAGCCTATAACCTAGGAAATATAGGCATGGTATATGCCAATCAGGGGCAAAATAGTCTTGCGGAAGAAAACATCATTGAAGCCGTACGGATTTTAGAAGCGTTTGAAGATTATTACCCTATCAGTGTATATCTTCTATCCATGTCTGATATCTATTTAGAAAAGGGAGATCAAGAAGCGGCATTGGATTATGCCCAAAGAAGTCTTGTGTTAGGTGAAAAATACCGTTTAAAAGAACAAATCAGTGATGCCAATCTTAAATTATCAGAACTATATGAAAAAGCAGGTAACAGTGCAAAATCCTTAAAACATTACAAGGACTTCGTCGTATTTCGAGATAGTTTGAATAATATCAAAGCTGTTCAATCAATGGCAGACATACGAACTGATTATGAGGTTTCCCAAAAACAAACTGAAGTTAACCTAAGACAATCTGAGGTTAACCTTTTAAATCAGCAAAAAAAGAACCAGCGCGTAGTCATGATTGCCACTGCTATTGCCCTGTTTTTAATAGGGATATTGGCTTTTGGATTATTTAGGCGGAATAAATTTATTCAAAAGACCAAAAAGATTATTGAAGAAGAAAGGAACCGTTCAGATCGTTTATTGCTCAATATTCTGCCGGAAGAAACCGCTCAGGAATTAAAGGATACAGGTAAGGTTCAAGCCAAAAAGTTTGAATCTGTTACTGTTTTATTTAGTGATTTTAAAGGGTTTACCAGTTATTCAGAAAATTTGGCACCAGAAGCTTTGGTGGAAACCATTGGTTTTTATTTTTCAAAGTTTGATGCCATTATAGAAAAATATGGTTTAGAAAAAATTAAAACCATAGGAGATGCCTATATGTGTGCTGGTGGCTTGCCATTTCCATCAGAAGGTCATGCCGAAAAAATAGTAAAGGCTGCCATGGAAATTGCTGAATTTGTTACGGAGACCAAGAAAAATGTAAATGCAAAAGAAATGAATTTTGATGTGCGTATTGGTATAAATACAGGACCAGTAGTAGCAGGTGTAGTTGGTGCTAAGAAATTTGCTTATGATATTTGGGGTGATACTGTAAATATTGCGTCACGAATGGAATCTAATTCAGAACCTGGAAAAATTAATATTTCTGAAAACACCTATGAGATTATTAAAGACAATTTTGATTGTAAATACCGAGGAGAATTAGAAGTTAAAAACAAAGGCATGATGAAGATGTATTTTGTGAATGGAGTAAAGATTAGTTTTGTTAAATAGTATATAAAATATGTCTTTGTAATGCTTATTTTAAATAAATTTTCATTGGGTAGAGCAGCACTTCCTTTAGCTACTTTAGCAGCCTTAACTGTAGCCATATTAATTTACCTTATTAGGGGTAAGTTTTATCTTTTTTTACACGGGTGTCTTTTTATATATATTGCTTTCGGCTCAATAAGAACGTATGTAGCCTACAAAAATGAAGGAGGTTTTTCGCAACTTAAAAAAGATACCATAGTAATTATAATTGGAATTATAATTTTATTTTTTTTAAGTGTAGGGTTAGGATTTTTATTTAATAGTAATCTAAATTGAATGTCCGTATTCATTCATAATACCATTTTTGTCATTCAGAATGGAGTGAAACAAAATGAAGAATCTATTGAAAACCAATGGGATTCCTCCTTTGTCGGAATGACAAAATTATTATATTTTCAGACTTATGACAAATTACGGACATTCAATAATCTAATAAATAAGTGATTTAAAGCAAAAGTTCTTGAAGATTGGTTAAAAAATTAAAGCCTCAAATATTTAGTTATAAATTAGTTGAGGCTTTTTGAAGTGGAGCCAGAGACAACAACCATAATTTGAACTTTATAGCGTTTATAAGGCTTCCCAAAGGTGCTAATTTTAGGGGTCACCGAATTGGTCTCGATTTAACAAACTTTAATATTTGATTTTTATTAGTACTGTCAAAAAGACTTAAAACTATTCAAATTTTATTTCTGTTAACTAATGATGAGCAGAAGTATTTAATTTTTAAGGGTTAGGATTTTAATTAATTTCTCATTGACGTAATAATTTCCAGTACCTAATTTTTCTTTTTTTAGTAAATTGTCTTTAGCTAATAGATTTAAATATTTTGAAGCTGTTATTCTGGAAACTCCTAAATCATTTTCAATAAACTCTATTTTTGTGTATGGATGCTTAAATAAATTATTTAATAAATCTTGACTATAAAATTTGTAATTGTTTCTCAACAAGTTTTTATATTCATATATTAAATCTTTAATTTTTCCAATTAAAACAATAGTTTCTTTTGAAATTTGTTCTACACAATCTAACATGTACAAAACCCAATTTTCCCAATTATCAGCTTCTCTAACTTCTTGTAAAAGTTTATAATAACCTACTTTATGTTCGATAATGTAACGACTTAAATAAAGTACGGGTAAGTTGAGTAAATCGTTCATTACTAAGTACAAAACATTAATAATACGTCCAGTTCTTCCATTGCCATCATAGAATGGGTGAATACTTTCAAATTGATAATGAATTATTGCCATTTTAACTAACGTATCAAAATCGGACATTGTTGGATCATTTATGTATTGTTCAAGATTTGTCATTAAATCTCTAATGGTATTATAGTCCTGAGGTGGTGTGTATATAATTTCTCCTGTTGTTGCATTTTTCAAAACAGTTCCTGGAACTTTTCTAAAACCAGCGTTGTTTTTTTCTAATTCCGATTGAATTGCAATAATATCATTGTTAGTTAATATTTTATTTTTTTTAATGAAACCAAAGCCTTTTTTTAATGCAGAAATATAGTTTTGAACTTCTTTAGCATTTAATGATTTAAAACCTTCAAAGTTTAACTCCGCTTTAAAAATATCATCGTGCGTTGTTATTATGTTTTCAATGGCAGAACTGTCTTTGGCTTCTTGAAGCCCTAGAGTGTTTATTAAAATATTTTCATTCGGAATACTTGAAACAATGCCTTTTAACTCCGCCAAAGCTCTATGTGCTGAAGCTAATTTTTTAAGCACTTTTTTACTTTCAACATCTTGATTAAGTGGTAATTTTTTTAAAGTTTCTGATTTCATTATGTATAGAAACATTGATTTTCTTTACAAAGATAATTTATTATGATAAAATAATCGCGTTTTCTTATCATAATTTTTTTAAATGATAAAATATTTCAATTTATTTAGCATTCTTCCAACTAAAATTTGATGATTTGATGACTGAGTGAGATGGTGTTAATGTGAGATGATGTTAATGTTTGCTTTAGCCAATCAAAAGAAGAAAGAGCAGCAAAATTGAAAACTGAAAAAGAAAACAGTAATAAAAGAGACTTAACTTCAGATGAAGGTTTTTTCTATAATATAGAAGGTTTAAATCCGAAGCATTTAGTTGTCAATTTAGACAGTACAGTATAGGTCAAAATTATTTATTTACTAAACCTATGGATGGGATAAAAGAAAATTTTAAAAGGCCAAGTGATGTTATAAAAACAACTATAAGAAATGAGAAAATTCGTTTTGAAGGACTTTCTGAAAATGCCATTTGTTTTGGGCCAAATAGAACAAGGTGTACGGGTTTAACATACCTTATAGAATTGGATTTTAAAGAGGGTAAGTTTAAGTTTACACCATTGAACTTATCTTATAGTATTCACAATTATAATATTAGTTTGGATAAAAACCCTCCATTTTATAGGAATAATGGTATGTTAAAACAGATTTCAAAAGATTGCCTGAGCAAGTAGGAGTGTTTTTAAATACCCTAAATAAAAGTTTGTGCAATTATCTAACTAATCAAAATAAAAAGGAAGATTGGTGAAAACTTGAGTCTTTTTTAGATTGTTGACTAATTACTGATTGAACTGGTTTAAACTTTTTCAATTGGCTACAAAATGTTATTTTTCACTCCCTTTTTGTCTTTTTTGAACTCCGTAGCGATGCTATGCGGTTAAAAATAGCCTTCAATTGAGCAAAAAATTCCTATTTTTCGATTCAATCAAAAAAGTTTTAACCAGTTCATTAATAAAAACCCTAACTAAAATAAAATAGTCAAGGTGTTTAAAAGTGGAGTCGGAGAGAATCGAACTCTCGTCCAAACAAGTAATCAAAGGGCTTTCTACACGCTTAGTTTTTTCATGATTTTCGTTTGCAAACTGATTAAAAACACTCTACTTACAACTTAGCTTCTTTAGTTTCAAAAGGGCATCAAAGCACTACCCAATCTATGTTAACTTTTACGATGCCTCTAATTAGACCGCCGTTAACCAAGGCTTTCAAGAGACATTTAGCTCTCCTACCTAGTAGGACGAGGCTTATCTTACTTTATTCAGATTAAGCAGCTAAAGCGTAGTTATTCTCGCCGTTTAAATGGTGACCTAGCCTTTTACGTGTCTCAAGGTCATTACACGACGTGCTTACAATTTAATTAATCTCGCTGTCAAAACCAGTCGACCCCAGTTTTCCTGTGAAGGCAGGAATCCTATTAATTCAAAATGTAAATTTTTTAGTATGGCGTTCCCTCCCGATTTCTATCGGGAGGGGTCGCGCTTTCGGCAGTCGCTTTTTTTGAGAAAAACAAAAAAGAGCTCCAATAAATGCCTTAATCGCTAACGCAGATTGCAAAGGTATCAAAAAGTTTGTATAACCATCCAAAACCTATTACATTAGTGCAAAATTTATACCAAAAACAGTTTGTCAGATATCAAATAAACAACTAAACAAATTAACGAATAAACATGAAGTTCGCCATTATAAAAGAACGCAAAAACCCACCGGACAGACGTGTGGTGTTTTCACCATCAGAGTTATTACAAGCAAAGCAACAATTTCCAAATGCAGAGTTTAAAATAGAATCAAGTAATATTAGAGTGTTCTCAGATAAAGCCTATCAAGATGCTGGCTTTGAGGTTACCACAAATGTAAGTGATTGCGACGTTCTCATCGGCGTTAAGGAAGTGCCAGTTGAAAATTTAATGCCCAATAAAAAATACTTTTTCTTTTCGCATACCATTAAAAAACAACCATACAATAGAAAGTTACTTAAAGCTGTTTTAGAAAAAAACATTGAATTGTACGATCACGAAACCATCGTTAATCCTAAAGGATTCAGACTTATTGGTTTTGGCAGATACGCAGGTATTGTAGGAACTTATAACGGATTTAGAGCATGGGGTTTAAAATTTGATTCTTACAGTTTACCAAAAGCAAATACCTTGCGCGATCAAGCAGCTTTAATTGATCAGCTCAATACCATAAAATTACCCAATATTAAAATCCTTTTAACAGGAAGTGGTAAGGTTGCCAATGGCGCTCAAGAAATGCTGGATGGTATGCACTTAAAAAGCGTTTCAGTTGATGATTATTTACATAAAACATTTAACGAACCCGTCTATTGCAAAATTGATGTTTTAGATTATAATAAACGCAAAGATGGTGCTGTAAAAGATATGTTCGATTTTTTTGACAATCCTCAAGAGTATGTGTCAGACTTTAAACGTTTTACCAAGGTGACCGATTATTATATTGCGGGACACTTTTATGGAAACGGAGCCCCTAAGTTTTATACAAAAGAAGATGTTACATCAAACCATTTTAATATAAAAGTTGTGGCCGATATTAGTTGTGATGTTAACGGGCCCATTGCCACAACCATTAAAGCATCAACTATTGCAGACCCAATTTATGGTTATAATCCTGAGACCGGAGAAGAAATGAACTATACAGATAAAAAGGCCATTGCTGTTATGGCAGTCGATAATTTACCATGCGAACTCCCTAAAGATGCCAGCGAAGGCTTTGGTGACATGTTTTTGGAACATGTTATTCCAGCCTTTTTTAATAATGACAAAGAGGGTATTTTAGAACGTGCAAGAATAACTGAAAACGGTAAGTTGACTGATCGTTTTTTTTATTTACAGGCCTATGTAGATGGAAAAGAATAGTTTTGTATTTTAAAAACTTATGTTAGGAATTTAACCATATGACTAAAACCGCTTTAATAACTGGAGGTGCTTCAGGATTAGGCCATGAATTATCACTGTTATTGGCTAATGATGCCTATAATTTAATTCTGATAGATATTGATGCTAAAAATCTACAGAAAGTCAAGACTGAAATTAAGAAGTCCTATAATTGTAAGGTTGATGTATTGATAAAAGATTTAAGTAAGCCCAATGTTGCCATCGAAATAGTAGAAGAAATTCAAGGTGTTGCTATTGACGTATTGGTTAACAATGCTGGTTTCGGATTGTTCGGAGCATTTTCAAGTACAGAATGGCAAAAAGAATTGGATATGTTGTATGTACATATCATTACCAGCACACATTTAACGAAATTATTGTTAGAGGGAATGGTGAAACGAGGTTCAGGAAAAATACTTAATATATCGTCTTTGGCTGCATTTCAACCAGGGCCATTGATGTCGATTTATTACGCTTCAAAATCGTATTTGTTATCATTTTCTGAAGCCATAGCCAATGAGCTTAAAGGAACAGGTGTAACGGTTACCGTATTATGTCCAGGGCCAACAAAAACATCATTTCAAGAGGTGGTTTCAGAAAATGCTTCAGACAATACAATTGGTTTTAATATGGCTTGTCCATCCGAGGTAGCCTTATACGGTTATAATGCTATGAAAACGGGAAAAACAGTTGCTATTCCTGGATTTGCAAATAAATTCCTTGCGTCTTTGCATCGCTTTGTTTCCAGAAGTATGGCTACTAAAATAGTTAGAAATCTCCAGGAAAAGAATAGAAAAATCGAATAAGTTATTTTTTTAGTGGGTTTTAATATAGTAATTTTGAATGTCCGTATTCATTTATAATACCATTTTTGTCATTCAGAATGGAGTGAAACGAAATGAAGAATCTATTGAAAACCAATGAGATTCCTCCTTTGTCGGAATGACAGAATTATTATATTCTCAGACTTATGACAAATTACGGACATTCAAATAGTAAATTCCTAAAAAAAATCAGTTTAGTTATATATTTTCTTGATTTATCTGATAAATATCATTGTTTAATTTCTAAAAAAGAATGATCTTAAGAGCCACTTTATTTAATAATTAAAAAATAGATGTCATGAATCCACCTTTAATACTCATTGTTCTTTTTTTTGTGTTCCTATTATCTGGAATTCGCGTTATTTTTGAATATAAACGGGCTTTAAAATTTAGGTTTGGTAAATATGTGAAAACCTTAAACCCAGGGTTTAGATGGATTATTCCATTGGTAGATACTATACAAATAGTAGATATACGGGTTATCACAATAAACATAGTTTCTCAAGAAGTGATGACTGAGGATAATGTACCATGTAGTATTGACGGCGTTGTTTTTTTTAAAGTTGTAAACCCTGAAATGGCCGTACTTGAAGTTGAAGAATACAATTTTGCAATTACTCAGTTATCTCAGGCTGCATTGCGCGATGTTTGCGGTAAAGTGGAATTGGATACCATTTTGTCTAAACGCGAAGAAATGGGTAAAAATATTAAGAGTATTGTTGAAGTGGAAACTAAGGGTTGGGGGATTGATATTATTGACGTTAAGATAAAAGATATCCAATTGCCGGAAAACATGAAGCGTATGATGGCAAATCAAGCGGAAGCAGAGCGATCTAGACGTGCAAAAATCATATTAGCATTGGCCGAAGAACAAGCTGCTGGAAAATTATTGGAAGCTGGTAAACTTATAGATCAATCACCATCGGCAATAAAATTAAGATTGTATCAAACGTTATCTAATATTGCTGCCGAAAAGAATTCAACCATATTATTCCCATTTCCAGAAGAAGTATTGCCTCGAAACAAGAAATAAAATGACGTTTAAATTAATTATTTAAAATGACTATCGGATTACTTGCATATAACATAATTATACCGTATTTTACTGTTTATTAAACAATTAGCCATTAAGATTCAAGATTTTTTCAGGAAATTTCCAGATAAGGCAAGCTGCAATGCCCATTTCAAAGCAGAACGGGACAAACAGGGCGTTGTCTGCAAGCGTTGCCAAGGCCAAGAGCATTATTGGATATCCACAAGAGACCAGTACCAATGCAAAGCCTGCAAGTTCAGGACCACCTTGCGAAGTGGCACCCTATTGCACAAATCCCAATTGCCCTACCACTATTGG
>TARA_R110002167_G_scaffold9121_6_pt1 | contig 25480 bp, 27 predicted proteins | sample TARA_R110002167 | Tara Oceans TARA_R110002167 (sample SAMEA4398238) | marine metagenome | biome: Polar Biome; feature: [MES] marine water layer (ENVO:01000295) within the mesopelagic zone...; material: water (ENVO:00002006), including particulate matter (ENVO:01000060) such as......
TCGGAACTTGGCTGAGGGTATTCCGCGCAGCTTTACCCTCAATAGTCGTGAAATTCAGCAAGCCTTAGAAGAGCCTCTTAAAGCGATAGTACAGGCAGTCAAGAGTGCGCTAGAGCAGTGTCCTCCTGAGCTGGCTTCGGATATCGCTGAGAGTGGGATCGTATTAACCGGTGGTGGCGCTCTGTTGCGGGATATCGACCGGTTGCTGGCTGAGGAGACCGGATTGTCGGTGATTGTGGCCGAAGATCCGTTAACCTGCGTGGCTCGTGGAGGCGGTAAAGCGCTGGAAATGATTGATAAACATTCCTTCGAGTTGCTGGCGCTCGAGTAAAGGTTAGGTCCTTCTGCATGCAGTACCGGAGACAGAGGATGCCGTCTTGGCTGTTTTTACCACTGCGGCTATCACTGCGGCTATTAGTGCAACTATTAGTGCAGTCAGCACCCCCGCTATTACGGCGATCATCTCCGAGCCTGGAGGTGCGCCATTAAGCCTCTTTTTAAGGGGCGTTCCTCAAGTGCCGGTATAGGTTTGATTCTGTCGCTGTCGCTGGTACTGATGCTGACAGACCTGTTCTGGTCGCCAATGCCTTACTATCGGGGCTATCTGAGTCTTGCAGTAACGCCGCTGCGTTGGTTGATGGATCTCCCTCCCCGTCTGATGACCGCTATCGATCATTCCCTGAGTGAGCGGGACGAGCTGCAAGTCGAGAATGACAAACTGCGCGCAGACCTCCTGTTGATGGCGCGTCGCTTGCAGCGCCTTGACTCCATGGATAGTGAAAACGGCCGACTGCGGAACCTGCTGGGGGTGAGTGAACAGTTCGACCAGCGCGTCTTGTTGGCAGAGTTGATCGGCGTCAGTGCTGACCCTTCTTCACATCAAATCGTGATTAACAAAGGTCTGCGTGACGAGGTCTACCTGGGGCAACCGGTGCTTGATGAGGGTGGGGTGATGGGACAGGTGGTGGAAGTGGGGCCCTACACCTCGCGAGTGCTTTTGATTACCGACGCTCAACATGCCATCCCGGTTCAGGTTAATCGTAGTGGCTTTCGCGCATTGTTGCTGGGGCGAGGTAGTGAACAAGAGTTACTGCTCGATCATGTTCCCAATACCGCCGATATTAAAGTGGGTGATCTTTTGTTGAGTTCTGGGCTAGGGGGGCGCTTTCCTCAAGGCTATCCCGTTGCGGAGGTGACCGAAGTGATCCATGATCCTGGCCAACCCTTTGCGATGATTCGTTGCCAGCCTACGGCGCGACTAGATACAAGCCGGCATCTGTTGCTGGTGTTTTCTCAGTTGGCAACGCCGGTATTGCCCCTTGAGGCAGATAAAGCAAGTCCCAAAGCGTCCGCGTTGAGCCGTTCCGTGGAGGAGCCCTGATGGTTGTGCCTTCCGGTCGGGGTGGTTGGGTTATTTTGTTGAGCTTTATGCTTGCGCTTGTGCTCACCGAAATGCCGATGCCAGACGTGTTCGAGTGGGGTCGTCCACAGTGGGTGGCGCTGGTGCTGATCTATTGGGTCGCCGCATTACCGCATCGCGTGGGACCTTGGTATGGCTGGATCATAGGGTTGTTGCTGGATATCTTGCAAGGCAGTCTGCTGGGTGTCCATGCGTTGTCGCTGGCGCTTATAGCGGTCATTATTCGCGCGCTGCACCGGCGCTTTCGAATGTATCCGCTGTGGCAGCAAGCGCTGCTGGTGCTGGTGTTGGTCGGTTTGTATCAGCAGTTTTTGAACTGGGGACAATCACTGCAGGGCGCTCGATCAGACTCGTTGCTGTTTTTACTTCCCTCTTTGGTTAGTGCGTTTATCTGGCCCTGGGTCTTCGTATTGTTGCGCAGTATTCGCCGCGCCCTGTCGGTTAGTTAAAGCGATGTCCGCTGTTGCATTGATTCTTGCCTCAGCCTCGTCGCGCCGGCGTGAATTGCTTACTCAGATCGGGGTGCGGTTTGAGTGTCGATCTGCCGATATTGATGAGGCTGTCTGCGATGCGGAAGCGCCTGCAGACTATGTTTGTCGGTTGGCGCTAGAAAAAGCCCTGAGCGTGGCATCCATGACTCCCGATGTGTGGGTTTTAGGCAGCGATACCAGCGTAGTCTGCGAGCAACAGATTTTAGGTAAGCCTGTCGATAAAGCGGATGCGGTGACGATGCTGATGTCTCTGTCAGGTCGTCGCCATCAGGTGTTGACTGCCGTGGCGTTGGTTCGTGGGGAACAGCAGCACAGATTTCTGGTCACAACCGATGTACTCTTTAAGTCCCTGAGTCGGGATGAGTGTGAACGCTATTGGCAGACAGGTGAGCCGCAGGACAAAGCGGGCAGCTATGCCATCCAGGGGCTGGGGGCTGTGTTTGTTGAGCGTATAGAGGGTAGTTATTCGGCGGTAGTCGGCTTACCGTTGCAAGAAACCGCACAGTTGCTACTGCAGTTGGGCGTGCCAATCTGGCAGCGAGACTGAGTTGTGACTACTGCAGTTACAGCCAAGCAGATAGGGATAGATCGCATGGGCGAGGAGATTCTGATCAATTTTACCCCGATGGAAACTCGGGTTGCCGTGATTGAAAACGGCATGCTGCAAGAGGTCTATATTGAACGGACCGAGCGCAAAGGTATTGTCGGTAATATCTATCAGGGCAAGGTGGTTAGAGTCTTGCCAGGGATGCAGGCCGCGTTCGTCGATATAGGTTTGGAGCGGGCGGCGTTTATCCATGTCGCTGAGCTAAGTCCGGCCGGCTGCTCTTCCGAGGAGCGGGCTCCCGAGCCTCCGATCGGTTCGCTGCTGCGCGAAGGTCAGTCGTTGGTGGTGCAGGTAACAAAGGATCCGATTGCGAGTAAAGGGGCGCGCTTGACGACACGGCTGTCTATTCCATCGAGGTACCTGGTCTTTATGCCGGGGAGAGATCACATCGGGGTATCACAGCGGATCGAGAGCGATGAGGAGCGACAGCGGCTGAAGACCTTCGTTATCGATACCCTGGCTGAAAACCCCGGCTGTGACGGCGGATTTATCTTGCGTACCGCAGCCGAAGGTTCGAGCAGTGCCGATGTTGAAGCGGATATCGCCTATTTAAGGCGGCTCTGGGGCAAAGTTCAGGAGCGGATGGAAAGCCCTCAAGCCCCCCGAGTCATCTACGAAGATCTGTCCTTGCATATGCGCACTCTACGAGATGTTGCCTCGCTTGGGCTGGAGCGGATTCGGATCGATTCTAAGGAGACCTTTCAGAAGGCTACAGAATTTGTTGCCAGCTTGATCCCTGAGATCTTAGATCGTCTGGAATACTATCCGGGTGAGCGGCCTATCTTTGATCTGTACAGCGTTGAGGAGGAGATCCAGAGGGCGCTGGGGCGCAAGGTGGAGCTGAAATCAGGCGGTTATCTGATTTTCGACCAGACCGAAGCGATGACGACGGTTGATGTTAATACTGGCGCGTACGTGGGCCACCGCAACCTTGAAGAGACTATCTTTAAAACTAACCTGGAAGCGGCGACCGCAATAGGAAGACAGTTGCGGCTGCGAAACCTAGGCGGCATCATCATTATCGACTTTATCGACATGATTGATCCTGAGCATCGGCGTCAGGTGTTACGGACCCTGGAGCGGGTGGTTGAGAAGGATCATGTTAAGAGCAAATTGACCGGCGTGTCAGATTTGGGCTTGGTTGAGATGACGCGGAAACGCACTCGAGAGAGCCTTGAACAACTGCTCTGTGAACCCTGCAGCCAGTGCCAGGGGCGCGGAACGATTAAAACGCCAGAAACGGTCTGCTATGAGATTTTCCGTGAAATTTTACGTGAAGCTCGAGCGTACGATGCAGATGCTTATCTGGTGATCGCGTCACAATCGGTTGTTGATCGTTTACAAGATGAAGACTCCGGCAATGTTGCGGAACTTGAGTTGTTTATCGGTAAAACGATTCAATTCCAGGTTGATTCCCTCTATTCCACGGAGTTGTTTGACGTGGTGCTACGGTAGCCTAGGGTGTCAAAAGCGTCTATTCAACAGTTGGGCCGTTGGCTTTTTGGCCTTGGAGTTGGCTTGATTTTGCTGCTGGCAGTGAGTCTGTCGGTGGGGCGCTGGTTTATGCTCAGCCTGATGGATTACAAATCCGATCTGGAGCGGTTGATCAGCGACGCGCCAAGCTATCAGGTCCGTGTGGGTGAGCTCCATGGCCGCTGGATCTTTTTTTCCCCTCGCTTAGAAGCCACCGAGGTCAAAGTCACCCTTGAGGGTGGTCGGCGGATCGATGTTGGCCGGATGGAGCTTGAACTCGATACTTTTCGCTCACTCTGGCGGGGAGAGGCTGTTTTTCGACAGGTCCTGCTAGACCAGTTGGATCTGTCGCTGTATCGCTCGCGACAACAGGGTTGGGATTTTGCCGGTGCTCAGTCAGGCATAGATCCAACCCCCTCATCACCATCTGCTGCAAGCGACAGCACTCTGCTGTCAGTGCTGCAAGCGTTGCTGGTACATCAGGAATTGGAGATCCGCAATGCGTTGGTGCAGGTCCAGTTTGAACAGCATGAACCGCTCCCGCCGCAGCTGATCAATATTAAGCTTCAAAACCAAGGTGCTCAGTATGCGTTGGTAGGGCAGCTGGTGCTGGGGCTGGAGCAGGCTATTGAGTTGCGAGCAGTTTTGCACGGCTTTCCTGGTGAGGCGGGGTTTAGTTCAGAGTTTTATTTCAATGCCCCCGATCTGGATCAGTTGTTTTGGGGGCAATTTTTTGATCAACAGGTTTCGCTTCCGCAGCGTTTTCTCGTGGGTGCTGAGCTATGGGGCCATTGGGCTCCTGACGGCCGACATAAGTTGCAGGGTTCCGTCAGGTTGCCGCTGCTTGACTGGCAGCGTGACAGCGATCGGTTAAGCGTTACCGATGCTGCCTTGACAGTGGCTGCGACGATGGACAGTGAGCAGCAGGCTGAAGTCGCGATTAGTCACTTACAAGGCCTGTTCGATGGTGTGGCTTTGCCTTTGGATCGGTTTTCGCTGCGAAAGCAGGATGCCCGTTGGTCGTTATCGAGCGATAGGCTGGCATTAGAGCCGCTGTGGCAAATTATGTTCAATTCGTCATCGGTTGCTGCCGAACTAAAACAGAAACTGGCAGGCCTAGATCCGGTTGGTCAGCTGTTCAATCCTCGTTTTGAGTGGCAACCGGCCTCCCCGCAAGCACCCTTTTATTTCGATTTTAGTGCCGATCTTCAGCAGGTGGGTGTTTCTCCCTGGCACGGTGCGCCTGGTTTGCAGGGTGTCACGGGGTTGCTACAGCTCAATTCCGATGGCGGTCGGGTCGACTTTTCCTCAACAGCATTCGATATGAATTTTCCGCTGCTCTACCGTCAAGGATGGACATTTGACCATGCTAAGGGCGTGGTGAGCTGGGTGCTGGATCAAAACGGGGTGAGAGTCGTCAGTGAGCATCTGCAGCTTCAGAGCCCTAACCTGCGAGGCAATGGTCGATTTAGCTTGGAACTTCCGGCTGCCGGTCAGTCGAGTGCAGAGGGAAGATTGGTGCTGATGATTGGAATGGAGCATGCCGATGCGACCTTAGCACCACTGTTTATTCCCGACAAAATTGTCTCGGAGTCGTTGTTCAGCTGGTTACAACAGTCGATTAAGGCAGGGCAGATAAATCGAGGTGGGCTGATTGTTGACATGCCTCTGCGGGTTCCCGCAGATCAGCTGCCGGCATCGACATTGCAGATGTTTTTTGATGTAGATCAGGCATCGTTTCAGTATCAGCCCGAATGGCCCGCCGTCAGCCAGGCAAACCCTTTTGTGGTGATAAAGGGTAGCGAGCTGCTGGTGGAGATTCCCCGAGGGCAGTTGCTAAGCAGCAGTCTGAGTCATGGACGAGTCTATCTACCTGCGCATAGCTCAAAACTGCGGGTCGATGCCGGGTTGGACGGCCCCTCTGCCGATATTCGGACCGCACTGCTTGAGGGGCCTACCCGGACAGTTTTGGGTGAAGCCCTGTCCCCCTGGCAGCTTGATGGGGAGAGTCACTCTACGCTGGCTTTGGGGATTGATCTGCAGCAACCGGAGGATTCGCTGATCAGGATCGAGTCTACGCTGGAGGAGGGTTTGCTTTCCAATGCTAGTCTTGGGTTGGATTTTATCCAGTTAGCAGGGACGTTGCATTATCACGAACGCGATGGCCTCTCATCCGAGCGGTTAAGTGGCAGTGTCCTGGGCCAGCCGTTGCAGGCGAGTATCCATACCGAGCAGCGGTCTGGCAGTTTGCATACCCTGATTCGTGGTGACGGCTGGGTGGGTATGGAGCCGCTTCGGCAGTGGTTGCAGCAGCCCCTGTTGCAGCGTCTGCAGGGTGAAACACAGTTTCAAGCCCAGCTTGATATCTGTACCGCTAGCCCGGGTTGCTCAAATTTGCGTATCGACAGCCAATTGCGGGGGGTGGTGGCTGATCTGCCTCCGCCTTTCGCAAAGACCCGCGAAGAGCAGCAGCCTCTGACAATCGACATCAGTTTGGATACGCTACCTCTGCTTCGTTTGCGTTACGCCAATCAGTTGGATATGGCGTTGCCGTTGACGCCAACGTTTAGTGGTGCTGAGTTGGTGTTGGGTACAGGTCAGCCGGCCCCCACGAGCCGTAACGATGGACTCTGGATTCGTGGGCAGCTGGATTTTCTACCCGTAGAGCCCTGGAAGGACTTTATCAACCAGGAGTTCATCAAGCCTACATCAGTTGTAGCCTTTGCCCCTGGCTCTGTCGGCGATCCCGGGCATGCTGTTAAGCGGGTGCAGCTTGATATAGATCGGCTCGATTATGGCGATCTGACTATCTACCAACTCCAGGCGCTGTTGACTCCCGGTGCGAATAGTTGGCTGCTTGCGTTGGATAGTCCTATGGTTCGTGGTCGGGTGGTTTTACCAGAGGGTGATGCTGCGATACTGGTTGAGCTGGACCATCTGAAGCTTCCGCGATCCGACTCAGCTACACCGACAACGGTTGAAACCGCCAAGGTTCCGTTTGATCCTTCCCTAGACCCGCTGCTCGATTTTGATCCTCGAACGCTTCCACTGATGCAGGTCAGTATTGCATCGTTGGGGTATGGCGAGCGAGATCTCGGGCGTTGGGATTTTAAGTTGCAACCGCAGCAAAATGGTTTGCTGCTGAACGACGTTGTAGGGGTCCTGGGTAGTCTTAATGTAGAGGCTAATCTTGATTGGCACTTTTATCAGCAACAGCATAGTAGCTGGCTGGATCTGCGCTTGAAGGCCCAGGATGTTGCCAAGGTCGTGTCAGAGTGGGGAGCAACCCCAGGGTTGGCGACAGAGTCCGCGCAGATGAGTGGCAAGGTCAGCTGGCAGGGCTCTCCGGTGGCATTTAACTGGCAGACGCTTAATGGCGACGCAACGCTGCAGGTTAAAAAAGGCCGGGTGCTGGATGCCGGTAGCGGAACCCAGGTAATGAAGATTTTCAGCCTATTTAATACCAATACCATCTGGCGTAGGTTGAGTTTGGACTTTTCTGACTTGGCCAAGGATGGTATTAGCTTTGATACTATTGCCGGGCAATATCGGATTGTCGATGGCGTTGCGACGACGGTTGTCCCTTTAGATGTGCAGGGGCCAACCTTTGATCTGTCACTGCAAGGGTCGCTCGATCTGTACCATGAAACCCTTAGTCAACAGATGCTGGTGACGCTGCCGATTACTGAAAACCTCGCTTTGGCGGCCGTCTTTTTGGCAACACCGCAGATAGCAGGCGCGGTATTTTTAGTGGAGAAACTGATCGGTAAACAACTGAGTCGGTTTACCTCGGTACGTTATAACATTGAGGGGCCTTGGGAAAATCCGCAGATGACCCTGCTAAAGCCGCCGGCAAAAGAACAGCAGTCACAGCAGATGGCAACAGACCACTAGAGATTATTTTTTAAGTGCGTTGTTTGATATCCGCTGTTAATTATCTTTCTTAGGAGGAGTTTAGAATGCGAGAAAATGCCACGCCGCAGGAGCAACCCCAAGCTGCGTTCTACCGCAAAACCTTTGCTGTCGGACCGCTGCAGTGTAACTGCACGCTGCTGGGAGATACCCGTAGTGGTAAGGCGATCGTGATTGATCCGGGTGGCGATGCCGATAAGATTTTAGCCGAGCTGAACGCGAATAGTTTGCAGCTGATAGCGATCTATCACACCCATGCGCATCTGGATCATGTGTTGGCAGCCGGTGAGCTTAAGGCGAAGACCGGGGCGCCGATCTACCTCCATGCCGCTGACAATTTCTTGTGGGATATGATCGAACAGCAGTGCCAGATGTTTGGTGTCCCCTATATCGCGCAGCCGGATCCGGATGCGGCTATTAGTGATGACCAAGATCTGGGCTGTTGCGGTGGCGTAGCCATCCATACCCCCGGGCATTCGCCTGGTTCAACCAGCTTTTGGTTTGAAGACGCCAACCTATTGGTGGCCGGTGATACTCTGTTTCGCGGCTCCATAGGGCGTACCGACTTGTGGGGTGGGGATTATGATCAGATCGAAAAATCGATAAAGGAGCGACTCTATACCTTGGATCAAGAGGCGCTGGTGATCACCGGTCACGGTCCGGCAACGACGATCGGAGATGAGCGTGAAGGGAACTCAATAGTTAGAGGATAAACCTACAGAGGCTAGCTCGGGTGTAGAAAACGATAGTCTAGGCGTGCTGGCCTTTGTGATCGATCCCGAGGGCGGAAAACTGATAGTGCTGGTTTCGCATGCAGCCCCAGCGTCCTTTGTTGCACAGTTAGTGTGCGATATCTTAGTGCCTTTGAATCACCTGGAGGAGAGCGGTTCATGAATCAAGTTGCAGTGGTTCAGTTAGTCAGTGGAACAGATTGGCAGCATAACCTTGAGCGCTCAGGAGACTGGATCGCTAAGGCCGCCGCAGCTGGAGCCCGGCTGGTATTGCTGCCAGAAAACTTTGCGGTGTTTGATGCTTCGGCGCTGCTTGAGCGGGGGCGGGAGGAGGTCTCAACTGAGGGGCCTATCCGTCAGTTTATAATCGAGCAGGCACGTACCCATCAGATCTGGATTGTAGCGGGATCGCTGCCGGTGCTCAGTGAGGATGGTACGCGGGTGCGTTCAGCCTGTTTTGTGGTTGATGATCAGGGTGTCGAGAGAGCGCGTTATGACAAGATCCATCTGTTTGATGTTGATGTCGGCGACAGCCAGGGAAGCTATCGGGAATCTGATCAGATCGAACCTGGTACTGAGTGGGTTCTGGTCGATACGCCAGTAGGACGGTTGGGGCTTAGTATCTGTTACGACCTGCGTTTTCCAGATCTTTACCAGAAACTGGTCGAACAGGGGGCAGAGCTGATCAGCGTGCCTGCCGCCTTTACTCAACTCACCGGGGAAGCGCACTGGGAAGTGTTACTGCGCGCCAGGGCGATAGAAACACAATGCTACCTGCTGGCTGCTAATCAGGGTGGTGTTCATAATAGCCGCCGTGAAACCTTTGGCCATTCGATGGTGGTGGATCCCTGGGGGCGCGTTTTAGGCTACCAAGAAAAGGGAGAAGGATTGGTGCTGGCAGATATCGATCTGCAGAGCCAGGATGAGCTACGCGCTAAAATGCCAGTCCGGTCCCATCGACGGGCGCTGGATTAAAGTGTCTTGTAAAAGTTCATTGATAGCATCCAGCGGCAAAAGCTATTAGAGCAACGATTCACAGTAATAATTACCACAGCATCCGTTTTAGGGTGCCATCTTTATCAATAAATTGATGCTTTAGCGCGGCTGAGGCATGCAGCCCAGTCAACGCCAGAATACCGTAAGCAAGAAACTCATGGGTGCTGATCGCTAACTCTCGCCAAGTATCGCTGACATCGATCAGCGCCGGAACCTCAATCCAGCCGAACAGATCTATACCGTCTCCGGCGGAGGTCGAAATGAAATAACCACTGATCGGAATGACCAGGATCAGGCCCAGTAATAACAGATGTACCGCTTTGGATGCCTGTTCCTGCCAAGCGGGTAGCGCTACGGTGGGGGCCGGTTGGGTATTGATGCCAAACCAGATGACCTTAACGCCAGCCAGGGTCAGTGCCAGCATACCGAAGGCTTTGTGGTAGGAGAGGCTGTCATGGTAGTTAGGATCGTAGTAGCTCAGGTCGACCATGTACCAGCCCAGGGCGATAAGTCCCAGAATATGAACCGCTACCAGCCAGTGTAAGAGCCGGGTTAACCAGCCAAAACTGCTCGAAGTATTCGTTATCGTCATGGTCGACCCTGCATCATAGACAGTCTAATTAATACCCAAGCCTACTTGTTGCGGATCCCTTCAACATTAAACTGCATCTCGACCACTTCTGCTGCTGGTCCTAGGTTGTAGCTAATGCCGAAATCAGCACGTTTGAGATTGTAGTTACCAATAAACCCTGCGCGGTATCCGCCCCAAGGGTCTTTGCCTTCACCGATTTTAGTTACATCGATGGCGATCGATTTGGTCACTCCGTGAAGTGTCAGATCCCCTTTAAGACTCTTGCCATCGAAGCTGCTGCTTTTGAAACTGGCTGTCGGGTACTTGTCGGTATCGAGGAAGTCATCGCTACGCAGGTGTTTATCGCGCTCGGCGTGGTTGCTATCAACGCTCGCCGTTTTTACCTTTATTTCGATTTGGCTGCTGGTCTCGCTGGCTGGATCATAATTAAAGGTGCCGGTAATGTCGTTGAAACGACCATTCAGCAAGCTAACCCCTAGGTGATTTACGCGAAAGTTGATAAAGGTATGGGTGGGGTCCACGGTGTATTGAGCAGCGCTAGCGAATTGGCTGCCAACACCGGTGGAGGCGACTATAGCCGCAGCAATGAGCATTTTTTTCATAGAAGAATCCTTATCGTTAATCCCAGGGGCTAAGTAGGTGAGCTTCGCTAATGAGTCGATATAGACACAGTTACTAGCTCATAAAAACAGACCTAGGGGCTAAGGTATTCTAAATACTGGAGGTGTGCAATCCTTGATAAATTAAACTTATTATTTCAATTTTGGATATAATGTTTGGCGGGTTTTGCAGTCGAAGCTGCGATCAGCTGCCTTTTTCGGTAGCGGCTGATCTCTGCCGGTGGCTGTATAAAGGATCAAGCTATCGACTGTTGTGATCCAGTTCGCGGATATATTTGAACAGCTTTCTCGCGTTGGCGGGAGGTTTGTTTAACTCTGTTTCTTTGCGGGAGTTGCGGACCAGCTGGCGTAGATGCTGGCGGTCAGTCTCGGGGTATTCTTCCGCGAAGCTGTTGATCTGATTATCATCTGCCAGCAAACGATCACGCCAGCGTTCTAGATTATGAAAGTACTGGGTATAGGCCTGAGTGCCCGCTTCTAGAGTGTCGATCGCCTGCTGGATCAGTTCTGGATCAACATCGCGCATCAGCTTACCGATATATTGAAGATGGCGTCGCTTGGCTTCGTTTTGTTTAAGGCGCAATGCTTCCTTTAGGGCGGCACGCAGCTCATCATTCAGTGGCAGCTTGTCGAGAAAATCCTGCTTCTGTCCGATCAGCTTGGCGCCAAGCTTTTGCAGCGCTTCTGCTTCTCGTTTAATCTGAGTTTTGCTCTTAATTTCTTCTTCGTTTTGCTCAATATCGTCGAACCTATTACTCATGACAGTCTCGTGCGGTCAAATGGGTTGGCTGTAGCAAGTTTGTTCTAGGCTCGGCAAGGATAGGAAGCCAACCACATTTGCTACGGTGGTAAGGATAACACCTCCAATCAACATTGGGTCGATCCCTGTCGCCTTTGTAATAGGCAGTAAGGTATGGGCTCGTTTGTTGAGGCGGAGAGTGGTTTTGCGGGTCGATAGTCTGGATTATAACGACTCTGTGGTGGGATGCGAGCGATAGGCTACAAGCGGCTTTGGAATATGTCTGTCGAGCGGGTTGAGGGGTTATTCGCCTTCGCCAAAGTAGTCATTAATTAAATTTTCGAGTGCCTTCATCGCGGCCTCTTCATCTTCGCCATCCGCCGTCACTGTGAGTTGGGTTCCTTTTGATGCTGCGAGCATCATAACCGACATGATGCTCTTGGCGTCGACAGCGCGGCCATCGCGAATCAACTGAATACGGCTGGTGAAGTTACTGGTAACACCGATTAATTTGGCTGTTGCGCGGGCATGCAGTCCCAACTTGTTGATGATGGTTAACTGCTTTTCGATCATGGATTACCCCGAGTGTGGAAGTTCACGATGCTGGACCAGAACATTATGCATGGTTCGTTTGAAATGACCAGTTAGCTGCTCGGCGAGAAACACCGATCGGTGCTGGCCGCCGGTACAACCGATACATACGGTCAGATAGCTGCGGTTATTATGCTGAAACTCGGGCAGCCATTTTTCGATAAACTGGCGGATGTCGGATAGCATTTCAGTGACCGTTGGCTGCTGTTGGAGATAATCGATGACCGGCTGGTCGCGCCCGGTAAATTGGCGCAGCGTAGGTACCCAGTAGGGGTTGGGCAGGCAGCGAACATCGTAGACTAGGTCCGCATCCAGCGGGACACCATGCTTGAAACCGAACGATTGAAATTGCAGAGCCAATTCCTGGTTGCTGCGACCGGCAACGCGTAACTTGATGATATCGCGAAGCTCGTAGAGTGATAAACGGGTGGTGTCGATGGTCAGGTCGGCAAGATTTGCAATCGGTTCCAGTAACTGCCGTTCGAGTTCTATTGCTTGGGTCAGTCCCTTGTCTCCGTCCGACAACGGATGGCGACGACGGGTTGCGCTGAAGCGTTTCAGCAATGTGTTCGGTGTGGCATCAAGATAGAGGATGTCACACTCGACGAAAGGCTTGATCAGTCGAGTAAAAATGCTTGGAAACTGGGCTAATCCCAGCGAGGTGTTACGCGCATCGATACTGATGGCGATGCCGCTTTTCTCTTCCATCGGTTGCTGCTGGAACTGCTCCAGTAACGCCGGAAGCAGGCCAACGGGCAGGTTGTCGATGCAGTAAAAACCTAGGTCTTCAAGTGCCTGCAGGGCGGTTGATTTCCCTGAGCCGGAGCGACCGCTGAGGATCACTAGACGCATTAGATCTTTTCCATCTCATAATCAACGGTGGCTTGATAGAGCTGCTCCGCAGATTCGGTGCTGCGCAGGAGGTTGCGAACATCTGCTTTGCTGAACATTTCAGCCAGGGCCGCCAGTGTTTGCAAGTGTGCTTCAGTAGCCTCGGTAGGAACCAGGAGTACGAACAGCAGATCTACGGCTTGACCGTCGATAGCGTCGAAATCAATAGGTTCTTTTAAGCGTAGTAAGGCGCCTGTGGTTTGGGTGCAGCTTTCAAGCCGACAGTGAGGGATAGCGATACCCTCTCCAATACCCGTGCTGCCAAGGCGCTCCCTACCAATTAAGCCAGAGAATATCTGTTCAGAATCAAGATCAGGAACTTGCTCTGCGATCAGCTCGCTGGCTTGCTCGAGTACGCGTTTTTTACTGTTACCGGAAACGCCGTAAAAACAGCGCTCCCGTACCAGGGTCTCATGAATCAACATAAGCCTGTCCAGACAGAGTGATGGGGGGATTACTTGTGGCTGTGCAGTTTTTCTTTATGCTTGATCACTTGGCGATCAAGCTTGTCGATCAGTGCATCGATCGCAGCATACATATCTTCAGATTCGGCTTTGGCAAAAATTTCACCGCCAGCCAGTTGGACGGTCGCTTCCGCTTCTTGGCGCAGGTTCTGAACAGTCAGGGTAACTTGGACATTAGTGATGTGGTCGAAATGACGCTCGAGTTTGTCAAACTTGGTTGTGACATATTCGCGAAGTGGATCGGTAAGATCGACGTGATGTCCAGTGATATTCAGCTGCATTGTTTGTCTCCTAGAATGCGACTTGTTAAAAGTAACGATGGTATCAATCAGGCGGTAAATGACCTGTAGTTGTCATCATACCAGACGTTTACGCTCATTGGAGGGCGGTATTTGTAACGCCTCCCGATATTTTGCAATGGTACGTCTTGCAACCTGGACCCCTTGCTCTTCAAGCAGGGCTGCAATCTTACTGTCACTAAGTGGTTTGGTAGGGATCTCGGCGGCAACCAGTTTCTTAATGATGGCGCGGATGGCGATTGAAGAGCATTCGCCGCCACTGACAGTGCTGACGTGGCTGGAAAAGAAGTACTTCAGTTCGAAGATGCCGCGTGGGGTATGCATAAATTTTTGGGTGGTAACGCGTGAAATGGTCGATTCGTGCATCTCCACTGCCTCAGCAATTTCTGCCAGAACAAGGGGTTTCATCGCTTCTTCGCCGTATTCGAGAAAGTCCTGTTGATGCTCAACGATTTTGCAGGAGACCTTGAGTAGGGTTTCGTTGCGGCTTTGCAGGCTTTTGATAAACCAGCGCGCTTCCTGGAGGTGGTTTTTAAGGTAGACGTTGTCGGCGCTGTTATCCGCGCGTTTTACCAGATCAGCGTAATCGCTATTGATGCGAATTTTGGGCATGGTGCCGTTGTTAAGATTGACCGTCCAGCTGCCCTGTTCTTTTTTAACCGTGACATCGGGGATCACGTATTCCGCATCGCCGTAATCGATAAGGCTGCCGGGACGCGGGTTGAGGCTTTGAATTATTTCAATCACCTCCAGCAGTTCGTTCTCTTTGAGCTTCATCCGTCGCAGCAGCTGCTTAAAATCCCGGCTGCCGAGCAGCGCTAGATGTTGATTGACCAGTTGCCGTGCCTGGGTATAGCGCTGTTTGGGTTCGGTATTTCTGGGTAGCTGATCCAGTTGAATTAGCAGGCACTCCCTGAGATCCCGGGCGCCAACCCCGGGTGGGTCAAAGTGCTGGATTCGACGCAGTACGGCTTCCACCTCTTCCGCTTCTGGTCGCTCATCGTCACTGAGATCGAGTGCGTCGAGCCCCAAACATTCCAGTACGTCTTCAATAGAGACGCGCAGATAGCCGTCGGGGTCTATACCATCGATCAGGGGTTCGGCAATGAGCCGGTCAAGATCGCTCATCGGGGTTAGATTTAGCTGCCATTGAAGGTGGTCGCTGAGGCTATCACTCACGTGGCCAGGAGATTCGAACTCCATGCTGTCATAATCGCCGCTATTGCTGTTGCCACTGGCGACAGACGCTGATGGGGCGTTCCAGTCTTCGCTTAGCTGGGCTTCGGCGGCGGGGTTTTCATAATCGGCCTGATTGGTCTCGGTTGAGATGGCCTCTTTAGGGTCGGCAGCTTTTTGAGAGTTTAGGTCTTGCGGATCGATGTCATTGTGAAGATATTCATCAACGGCTTCGAGCATTGGATTCGCTTCTAGGTTTTCCTGAATCTCTTGCTGCAGATCGAGGGTAGAAAGCTGCAGCAGCCTGATCGCCTGCTGCAGTTGCGGCGTCATGGTTAACTGTTGGCTGATCCTGAGCTGAAGCGAGGGTTTCATTGAGTCAGTAAGCTACCTGGTTTGAAGTCGTGTGCCGAGTTTGTTTGCCGTCAGATGGTAAAGCGGCATAATTCTAGCATGAATAACCTTAAGTAAAACGGATTTCATCCCGGTGAGCGCCGTTGTTGGAGATCATAGCCGGAACTTGTCACCTAGATAAACTGATTTCACCTGTTCGTTGGCAAGGATTGAATCGGGTGTTCCCTCGGCGAGCAGGTAGCCATCATTGACGATATAGGCATGCTCACAAATATCCAGCGTTTCACGGACGTTGTGGTCGGTGATCAGAACGCCTATGCCTCGGTCTCTGAGGTGAGCGACGATCTGCTTGATATCATTGACGGAGATAGGGTCAACGCCGGCAAAAGGCTCGTCTAGCAAAATAAATGCAGGATCGGTTGCCAGTGCGCGGGCTATTTCAACTCTACGCCGTTCGCCGCCAGACAGGCTCATTCCGAGGCTGTCGCGAATATGTTGGATGTGAAACTCATCCAGAAGCTGCTCGAGTGCCTGTTGGCGTTGGCGCTTATCCAGGTTACGGCGGGTTTCAAGGATCGCCATTATGTTGTCATGGACACTCAGTTTTCGAAATATCGAGGCTTCCTGAGGCAGGTAGCCGATCCCTTTTTGAGCACGACCGTGCATGGGTAGACGAGTAATATCTTCGCCGTCGATAAGTACCTGTCCATGATCCGAAGGGACCAGTCCAACGATCATGTAAAAACAGGTGGTCTTGCCTGCGCCATTGGGACCGAGCAGGCCGACGACCTGTCCTTGGCTGATGGTGATAGAGACATCTTTGACGACCTGACGGCGGCTATACGCTTTGGCTAGGTGGCGGGCTTCGAGGCGGCTCAAGGTTGTTGTTCCTCTTGGCTGGCTTCGCTGCTTTCGGCTGGCTTGCTTTTACGCGGCTGGATAATCATCTGTACTCGGCTGTCAGGCTGATGCTTGTCGCTGAATGCCTGGATGACGTTTTTGGTCGTATCCACTTGGATTCGCTTGCCGCTGAAGCTGTCTTCGGCGCGTAACAACTTAGCCTGCTCGGTCAAGGTCAGTAGGTCCAGTTGCACATCAAACTCTACCGTCAGTCCGTAGCCATGGGTGATCGGAGCGTTGGCTTGGTGTTGTTGTTGGAAATGCGCAGGCTGCCCCTGTGCAACAAGCAGGCGGATATCGCCTTTGCTGTCTGTGTGTAGCGTCAGTTTATTAGCGTTGAGCTGGAGCGATCCCTGGATCAGGGTGACGCTGCCGGAGTAGGTCGCGGTACCTGCTTGGTCATCAATTTCAGCGCGATCAGCGGTGATTTCGATCGGTTGCTGCTTATCCTGAGGTAATGACCAGGCTGGGGATGTTAACAACATGGAACCGCAGAGAAGCAGGTATCGGTTAATTAGAGTCATAGCGGCCTCGGACAGCGTTATGCAGTTGGAGTCGGTCATCGGCAAAGTTTGCCGTCATGCCGATAGCCTGAGTCTTACCTATGGGTTGGTAGAGGGTGACCTCGGCGTCGGTTTCAATTCTTTTCTGAGAGGGCGTTATCTTCAGGTAGGGGGTTTCGAGACGATAGTTGTGATCGATCTGGTTGTAGATGACGACTTGATCGCGGAGCCAGAAGGTATCATGGCCTGACTCTAAATCGCCAAGCCGGGCTTCGGCACGAATGGGGGGTTTTCCCTGGCGATATAGGGTCATTACCGGTTCGTCGATCAGGGTATGGTCGCTGCTGGGTAAATGGCGGATACGCTCGCCTTGGATGGCATGGGTGAGTTGGCCCGCAGGATCAAATTGCTGAATCTGAACCCCGGTAATATACGTATCAGCCTCGCCGATATTCCCCGGTTCGGTAAATAGCACGATGCGCTCAGGCTCCATGAAGCCCCAGGCCAGCAGGATCAGGATGCTGGCGCTAAGTGATAGGAGTAGCTTGATGCGCTTGCTGTTCACGGTAAGCCCTGCTGGGCAGGTTGCTGCATCGCCTGAATCGGTTTGAAGATATCGCCCGCAGTGTTCTTCACTAGAGCACACCCGCACGCAATAGGTCGTGCATATTCAACGCGCCTATGGGTCTGCGTTGATCGTCGATAACGATAAGGCCGTTTATCTTTCGCTCTTCCATGATGTGCAGTGCTGCAGCTGCCAAGCTTTCTGCCGTAGTCGTTTGGGCATCACGGGTCATGACCTGGGCGATAGGGGTCTTTTTCAAATCCAGTTGCAGATCCAGGGTGCGGCGCAGATCACCATCGGTAAAGACGCCGACCAGCTGCCCCGAATCATCCACAACGGCACTCATTCCTAAACCTTTATGGCTGATCTCAACCAGGGTGTCGCTGAGGCTGGTATCCTGGGTAACCTTTGGCAGCCTCGCGCCACTATGCATCAGGTCTTTGACTTTGAGCAGTAGCTTGCGTCCCAGTGCTCCGCCTGGGTGGGAGAAGGCGAAGTCTTCCGAACTGAAGCCTCGCGCTTCCAAGAGTGCGATTGCCAAAGCATCGCCGATGACCAGTGCTGCGGTGGTGCTCGCAGTCGGCGCTAGACCCAGTGGGCAGGCTTCGCTTTTGATGCTGACATCCAGGTTGGCGTCAGCAGCAAGGGATAGAATCGAGCGGGGGTTGCCGGTGATGCTGATCATCGGAATTCCGAGCCGTTGGATCAGCGGCAGAAGCGTGACCAGCTCGGTGGTGCTGCCAGAATTTGAGAGGGCGATGACAACATCCTGGGCGGTGAACATGCCCATGTCGCCGTGGCTGGCTTCGGCGGGGTGGACGTAAAAAGAGGGGGTGCCGGTACTGGCTAGGGTGGCTGCGATCTTCTTACCTATATGCCCCGATTTTCCCATCCCGGTTACGATAACCCGACCTTTGCAGTCGAGTGCTAATTCGCATGCACGGCTGAAATTGAAGTCGAGCTGCTGCTCCAGGGCAGCGACAGCCTCTGCTTCAACGGCAATGGTGCGGCGAGCAGATTGGATAAATAGGTCAGGGGATGTCATAGGGTCCGTTGGGTCTTGTTGTTTGGTCAGGTTGCGTATTGGTTTGTATGGCTATAAAAAAACGACATAAATGGGCTGCCGAAATAAATCTAGTAACAACATAAGCGGTATCTATAACGTCGTTGCCAGGCTGTTGTCAGTGATAGGGGTCGGTTACGCTTAGTTCTTTAGTTCTTTAGTTCTTTAGTTCTTTAGCTCTCAGGTCGATACGGCTCTACGCATAAGCCATGACTCTAGGCTGACGCCGTATAGTATAGTAATCCCAAATAGCTTGAATAGCCCGAAAGCAACAGGCAGCCCTCGAATCGATTGATCTTGCCGCGCTCCATCAGGTAGGCAAAGGCCAGCAATGCCAGGGTGAACAGCAGGACTGTACTATAGTCGCGCCAGAGTACTTCGGTGTCGAAGGTGATGGGCTGGATCAGTCCGGGAATCGCCATGACCGCAAGTAGATTGAAGATGTTGGAGCCGACGATGTTGCCGATGGCAATATCATGGTGGCCTTTGATCGCGCTGGTTATTGAGGCTGCCAGTTCTGGCAGGCTGGTGCCTATGGCGACGATAGTCAGGCCGATGATCAGGTCGCTGACGCCTAGCGAGGTGGCTATCTCGGTAGCACCCCAGACCAGCAGTCGGGAGCTGGCGGCTAATAAGACTAGGCCTATCATGAGCCATAATAGGGCGCGAGACTGAGGCAGGTCGGGTAACGCCTCCTCTTCGTGTGCGATCTCGTCAGGATCGGCATAGCGCTGGAAACGAGCAAAGAGGATTAAAACAATAACCAGCCCTATAGCCAGCACGGTGCCATCGATGCGATCAAGTTCGCCATCGACAAGCAGTAAGCCGGCGATCACGGTGACGGCGAGCAATAGCGGAAGCTCTTTGCGCATCAATCCGGTTTTGACGGGTAGGGGTGCAATCAGGGCGGTAGCGCCCAGTACGAGGCCTATGTTGGCGATATTGGATCCGAGTATATTGCCGATCGCCAATCCTCCTGCGCCTGTATAAGAGGCGATTCCGGATACCAGCATTTCAGGGGCAGAGGTGCCGATTGAGACAATTGTCAGGCCTATAAGCATGGGCGACATGCCGAGGTTTTTGGCAGTGGCAGCGGCGCCTGTAACGAAGCGATCGGCACTCCAAATTAAGATCACGAAACCGGCTAAAATTGCCCCAACAGCGGCTAGTATCTCAGACATCGAGAACTCCATGGTCAATAAAAGTGAGTGTTTTTAGATGCTTCATAGCTGGTTTAGCTCCGTCATTAGCGTTGTTTTAAAACAGATTGTTTGTTTGTTTGGCGAGATGACGAGGGGCTAATTTCGGGCAGTCTACATTCACATGGACGCAGATGCTATAGTAGCGCCCTTCGCGCCCTCTGACGGGGTGTTTGCTATGTTTTGCGGACTATGAATTTACTAGACGACATCTTAATTTCTATCGAAGGCCTAACGTTCACGCGCAATGAGCGGTATATATTTCGTGATCTGGCGATGCAGATTCCCAGAGGCAGGGTGACTGCGATCATGGGGCCTAGTGGCACGGGTAAGACCACTTTGTTGAAATTGATCGGTGGTCAATTGCGCCCTGATGCCGGCTCTATTTACATCGATGGGCACAATGTTCCCCGGCTTGGGCGTACTGAATTATTTGATCTGCGCGAGCGGATGGGGATGCTGTTTCAAAGCGGTGCGCTCTTTACCGACATGAGTGTGTTCGATAATGTCGCCTTCCCGTTGCGGGTCCATACCCAACTGCCTGAGCAGATGGTGCGCGACTTGGTGTTGATAAAGCTGCAGTCTGTGGGCTTGCGTGGAGCGGAAAAGTTGATGCCCAGCGAGCTTTCAGGTGGCATGGCGCGTCGAGTTGCCCTAGCGCGGGCGATAGCGCTGGATCCAGATCTAATGATGTACGATGAGCCCTTTACCGGTCAGGATCCGATTGCAATGGGGGTGCTGGTGAAATTGATTAAATCACTCAACGCCTCTTTGGGGCACACCTCTATCATTGTCAGTCATGATATTCAGGAAACCCTCAGTATTGCTGATTACATCTACCTGGTGGCCGATGCTAAGGTGTTGGCGCATGGCACGCCTGAGCAGCTGTTGGGGGAGGAGTCGCCGCAGGTAAAGCAGTTTATGCAAGGCTTGCCCGATGGTCCCGTGCCCTTTCATTATCCAGCCTCCGATTATATCGAGAGTTTAATCCCTGCGGAGGTACACCATGATTGAGTTGACTGCCGCGCTGGGTCGCAGTGCTCTTGTTTGGTTGATGGAGATGGGGCGTTCGGCGATTTTTTTATATCACTCGCTCATTGCAATGCCGCAACCGAGAACCAATTTTCCGCTACTGATCAAGCAGCTCTATTCGGTTGGCGTCCAATCGATGATCATTATAATGGTCTCGGGGCTGTTTATCGGCATGGTTATCAGCCTCCAGGGTTACACTATTCTGGTCGATTACGGCTCTGAACAGGCGGTCGGGCAGATGGTGGCCTTAAGCTTGGTGCGCGAACTCTCACCGGTAGTTACCGCATTGCTATTCGCCGGCCGGGCCGGGTCGGCGTTGACGGCTGAGATCGGCTTGATGAAAGCGACAGAGCAGTTGGCGGGGATGGAGATGATCGGTGTTGATCCCTTAAGACGGATCATCGCGCCTCGGTTATGGGCTGGATTTATTTCCTTACCGATACTGTCGATGATCTTTAGTGTGGTCGGCGTTTGGGGTGGGATGCTAGTCGGGGTCGAGTGGTTGGGTATTTTCGAAGGCTCCTTCTGGTCCAATATGCAGGCCTCAGTAGATTTCTCGAATGATGTGCTTAATGGCATCGTCAAGGCCACAGTGTTTGGTTTTGTTGTGACCTGGATTGCCGTTTTTCAAGGCTATGACTGTGTGCCTACCTCCGAAGGGATCGGCAAGGCCACGACTAGAACCGTCGTTTATTCTTCGTTGGCAGTGCTGGGGCTCGACTTCCTACTGACCGCGCTTATGTTTGGAGATCTATAGTCATGCGGATGCGAACCCTAGAGTTGGGCGTCGGTAGTTTTATGTTGGCCGGATTGGTCGCGCTAGCGGTGCTGGTGGTGAATATCAGCGGCCTAAGTCTTTCTGGCGCCAAACAGAGTTATACCCTCTATGCCCTGTTTGAGAATGCCGGAGGGCTAACTGTACGCTCCAAGGTGTCGATGTCAGGAGTGGTTATCGGCGAAGTGGCGTCGATCAGTATCGATAAAAAATTGCTCAAGGCACGGGTCGAGATGTCGATTCATAACGACGCGGATTATCTGAGCTACGATACCTCGGCGGCGATTTTGACCGCAGGTCTGCTGGGTGAGAAGTATATCGGTGTGACGGTCGGCGCAGATCAGGAGATGCTGGTGGATGGAGATACCATCGAAGATACCCAGTCCTCGTTGGTTTTGGAAGAGCTGATCGGTAAGTTTCTGTTTAATAAGGTTAGTGAATAATAATGCGGGCTCAGTTGATCCATCGGGAGTCGGGTGTCTGGCTGGTGTCGGGTGATATCGATTTTAACTCGGTAGCTCGTTTGAGCGAGGCAGGCTGCAGCGCGATAGAGCAGTCTGAGGACCGTTGCCAATTCGATTTTTCCGCAGTGAATTCGGTTAATTCGGTAGCGCTGTCATTGTTGTTGAACTGGCGTCGCAAAGCCCAGCAGCAGGGGATCGAAGTTGAGTTCTCCGCGTTGCCTGCCGAGCTGCAAGCTATTGCAGAGCTGAGTGATCTGGAGTGGTTAATCGATGCTCCCGATGCTATCGGCTAGCTCTCCGCTATTTTATTCATCGCCGTTCACCTTGATTAGACTCTTAGCGTTGCTCACTCAGATCCGCGCCTAGACTTAGCCTTTTCAGGCAAATCTCTATACTATTGGTCGCTTCGTTTTTTTGTTCATCAAGCTGGGGTATTTATGCAGACGTTTGAAGTAAAGCAGCTGATTGAGCAGCAATTGGATGGCTGCGAAGTGATTACAGCGGGTGAAGGCTGTTCTTTTCAGGTTACCGTGGTGGGCGAGCTGTTTACCGGCTTATCCTCCGTCAAGAAACAGCAGCTGGTATATGGTTGTTTGAATGCACAGATTGCCGACGGTTCTATTCATGCATTGACGATAAAAACCTACACCCCTGAGCAGTGGCAGGCCCTTCAAGATTGATCGTACTCTTTTTTGACCCGGCCCAGAGGTTGAGTAACAGGCCGTGTCACTGTGGAAACTACTATGGATAAACTCAAGATATCTGGCGAATGCCGGATTGATGGTGAGGTTTGGATCTCCGGGGCTAAAAACGCGGCGTTACCGATTTTAGCCTCAACGCTGCTTGCAGACGGGCCGGTAAGTATCCGCAACCTGCCACATCTGCACGATGTCACGACCATGATCAAGCTGCTTGGCCGGATGGGTGTCAAGGTATCTCTGGATGAGAAACTCAATGCCGATATCGACTCACGCAGCGTAAATACCCTGGTCGCGCCTTACGATCTGGTCAAGACGATGCGCGCCTCGATTCTGGTACTGGGGCCGATGCTGGCACGTTTTGGCCAGGCCGAGGTGTCGCTGCCGGGTGGTTGTGCGATCGGCAGTCGTCCGGTAGATCTGCATATTCGCGGTCTGGAAGCGATGGGTGCGGTGATCACCGTTGAAGACGGCTATATCCGCGCTAAAACCGAGGGTCGGTTGAAGGGCGCGCATATTCTTTTTGATACGGTCACGGTTACCGGCACTGAAAATATTCTGATGGCGGCCACGCTTGCGGAAGGAACCACCACGCTTGAGAATGCGGCTAAAGAACCTGAAATCGTTGATCTGGCTGAATGCCTGATCGCGATGGGTGCCGATATCAGCGGTCAGGGCACCGATACCATCACCATTAAAGGCTTGGCTCGATTGAATGGTTGTAGCTACTCGGTGATGCCGGATCGGATCGAAACCGGCACCTATCTGGTAGCCGCTGCGGCCACTCGCGGGCGGATAAAATTGCACAATACCCGTCCCGATATTCTCGAAGCGGTGCTGCTGAAACTGGAAAAAGCGGGTGCCGAGATTCAGACCGGCGACGATTGGATCGCTTTGGATATGCAGGGTAAACGCCCCAAAGCGGTCAATGTGACGACCGCGCCCTACCCTGCCTTTCCGACCGATATGCAGGCCCAGTTTGCCGCGATGAATGCGGTCGCTGAGGGGGTGGGGATTATTCGTGAGACGATCTTCGAGAACCGTTTTATGCATATCCAGGAGATGATGCGGATGGGTGCCAAGTGCACCATCGACGGCAATACGGTGATCATCGAAGGGGTTGAGCAGCTCAAGGCGGCACCGGTGATGGCGACAGACCTGCGCGCTTCGGCCAGTCTGATTATTGCCGCGCTGGTTGCTAAAGGCGATACCCTGATCGACCGGATCTACCATCTGGATCGCGGCTACGAATGCATCGAAGAGAAGATGCAGCTGTTAGGCGCCGAGGTGCGTCGGGTCGCGTCTTGATCCTCTAATATGACCAGAAAAATCAGAGCCTATAACGCATAACAAAGGCTCCTGATTCTGATTCGTACCTATAATTTTGTATTTATGATTCGTACTCTGACATGACCATGACCGAAACAACCGCCAGCCAATCGATCACCATCGCCCTGTCCAAGGGGCGGATTCTGAAAGAGACCCTGCCGCTGCTAGAGCAGGCCGGCATCGTGCCGGCTGAGGATATCTTTTCCAGCCGCAAGTTGATCTTCGACACCAATCACAGCCATATCAAACTGTTGGTGATTCGTGCGACCGATGTGCCGACTTACGTAGAGTACGGTGCTGCGGATATGGGCGTGTCGGGCAAAGATGTGTTGCTCGAACACGGTGCCCGGGATATGTATGAGCCGCTGGATTTGAACATCGCCCGTTGCCGGCTGATGACCGCAGGTCTCGTCAATCCCAAGCCGGTTCAGGGGCGGATCAAGGTGGCGAGTAAATTCGTCAATATCACCAAACGCTACTTCGCCAGTCAGGGCCAGCAGGTCGATATCATCAAGCTTTACGGCGCGATGGAGCTGGCACCCATCATGGGCCTGGCCGATTACATCGTCGATATCGTCGATACCGGTAATACCCTGATCGCTAACGGGATGAAACCCTTGGCGATGATTGCGCCGATCAGCACCCGGTTGGTGGTCAGCAAGGCGGCGATGAAGATGAAGCATGCAGCTATCCAACCGATTATCGACCGCCTCGGTGAAGCGGTTGAGCGGGCTAAAACCGAAGCTGCTGAAAGGGTTGAGGTGGCGCAATGAGCGCGGTGACGCTGACACGGCTTAACCGTTCTGATCCGGATTTTGATGCCCGGCTAGAGCAGTTGCTGGCTTGGGAGGCGGTCTCTAATCTGGCAGTCAATCGAACCGTCGATGAGATTCTGGCCCGGGTCAGGGTTGAGGGTGATGCCGCACTGGTTGAATACAGCAACCGCTTTGATCGGCTTCAGGTCAGCAGCATGACTGAGCTGGAGCTGGATGCGGAACGCCTTCAGCAGGCACTGGAGGGGCTTGGCGTCGAGCAACGTCAGGCGCTGGAAGTCGCAGCGCAACGGGTGCGTGATTATCACCAGCATCAACTGCAGCAATCCTGGCAGTACACGGAGGCTGATGGCACGGTACTCGGCCAAAAGGTCACACCGATGGATAGGGTTGGTATTTATGTCCCTGGCGGAAAAGCCTCCTACCCCTCTTCGGTACTGATGAATGCGATTCCGGCCAAGGTCGCCGGAGTCAAAGAGATCATCATGGTGGTACCGACGCCCGATGCCGAGGTTAATGATCTGGTGATGGCAGCTGCAGCGCTGGCCGGCGTCGATCGAGTGTTCACTATCGGTGGTGCTCAGGCAGTCGCCGCACTGGCCTACGGTACCGCAACGGTTCCTCGTGTCGACAAAATTGTAGGCCCTGGCAATATCTACGTGGCGACGGCTAAACGGGCTGTGTTTGGCGTGGTCGGGATCGATATGATTGCAGGGCCTTCCGAAATTCTGGTGGTCTGTGACGGCAAGACTGATCCAGACTGGGTGGCGATGGACCTGTTCTCCCAGGCTGAGCATGATGAAGACGCCCAGTCGATTCTGAT
>TARA_R110002167_G_scaffold86987_1_pt1 | contig 25459 bp, 26 predicted proteins | sample TARA_R110002167 | Tara Oceans TARA_R110002167 (sample SAMEA4398238) | marine metagenome | biome: Polar Biome; feature: [MES] marine water layer (ENVO:01000295) within the mesopelagic zone...; material: water (ENVO:00002006), including particulate matter (ENVO:01000060) such as......
ATATGCCGCCCATCCGGGCCGTCACCAACTTTCGGCTATAACTCTCTAGCTGCATCTTGCCGCAGTCGACCGCAACGGAAGGGTTCAAACGATGAACAAAGTAGTGACACAGGTTGACCTATTGTTGACCCAGAGAAATCATCGCCTGTAGCGGACGGGACCTAAGCACCTCCGAATATCTGCAATATTTTTAACGCGGTAGGGCGTTAGTGCCAACGCACTAAGGCACCCAGAGGAGGCTGCATAACTCAAAAAAAACAGACTATTTCGGCCTGAATGTCGCGAGCGATATGTACGTACGCGACGCCGACATAAAGGCGCTGCGCTTCTACAACTTTTAGTCCGAAAGGGCCCATGGCAGCGGCTGTGCCGGGGATCCTGAAACAGGCGAGATGCTGATCACTGTGCGCAATTGGGAAAAGTTCAGCCTCCGGTTCACTAAAACGAGGCGACAATGCGGGATGTTCGGCAAACGCTAAACATCTGAATGGCACCTTCTGCGCAAATTAATTACGAAATAAACCTTCGATCCAGCCATAGCTACGGCAAGCTATGTAATCGCAAGAGAGAAGAGACCATTATTTGAACGGTTGAGAACAATTCGATGACCCGCGTAATTGTTCGCTCGCAATTCATCGCGAGTCGCATCATCCCAATGGATCCAAGTATTTGGGGTGCTTTTACCAGTTTCGGCCCGGTCTTCATTATGAGTAACCATTAGTTGACGAGATCGAGAGAGCTGACCCGGCATCTGAACATCAAAAGTAACCAGTGTTTGCTCAACTACGTGATCGCCAAAATATCCGGGTACCCAAGGCAAGCCTGCAAAGAAAGTATTACGGAACCATGTTTGAGTGTCAGCGCCATGACCTGATTGCGTAAGACGGATGTACGGTACGGGCCAACCATTCGTTCGGACCTGTGCATCGCTGCGCGAAAGCTCTTTTTCCCAATGTAGCGGCATTTATTTATCTAGCTCCAATTTCAGGTGTTCACTGATTGTCGAATTTCTGTCAGTGCGCGAAGGCTGTCGTAGATTGTTTCTCGAGCAACGGTGATGCCAAACGCATTTAGAACAGCATCATCAAATGCGATGCGGTCATCCTGCTCTAGTTCGTCGGCGACTTCCAAAATCGACCTTGTCGTAAGGGGCCTGAAGGCCGTGACGATTCTGTTTCTTGCGTCAGCGCTGATTGCAGCCGGATCAAGCACATGCAGAGAATTTTCAATCCGATCCTTATTGAGGTCTAGCACGCCAAGACCGCGCCCAAATCCAATAGCTTCAATCATCAAAATACCAAGTGTACTATTGAGTAGGGCGTGCAATAGGTCGGCGTCAGTGCCTTCTTTCGCATTTAGCGCAATAAGGCGCTGATCCACGAAGGCTGGAGGGTCGAGCCGACCAACGTAAAGCCGTGAACCGAACCCCATAGGCACGACGAATTCAGTAAGCCTATCGGCGCGCATTTCGTACCAGTGCCCTCCTAGCGGAGCAGTCTTCGATAGCACCTCTGTGAGTGGCTCGTTCTTGCCGTTGCGCACGTTTTCAAAACGCTTGATCCACGCAAGAGCGCCAGTGTCACCCCGTTCAGTCAATTCGTCGATCGTGCGAGAGCAACTGAAGGCGTCCCTACCAGCACTGCCTATCAATCGGTCGAGGCCCTTCGACGAACGGAGTACTGGTGCGATGTATTCAGCCTCAATACCGTGGTCTGGTGCCGGATAAAACAGATCGTTCCACCCACGACGTTCACCCCGTCGAATGTCGAGGAGATCACGCGCTGGAACGAGTGGCAAATCGAGCACCCAATCAACGCCAACAAACTGCGCGCTGCCCGCGAGCCCCATTGGGCGGAGCCGTTCGATATTCTCTCGATTCGTGCGGTTGACAGTCAACACGTCCTCTTGCGGCATTCCTTGATCTATTAGCGCCGCGACGTTTTGGGCATGATCATCATCGGCGAGTACGTCAATTGGCTGCTTGAGAACGACGAAGTCTGTTCCGTGATCCGGATCAGCACCGCTTGCGGGCTTTTGCAGAACTAAGATATTTGTCACCACATCGGCGTTTGAGAACCATCGTCCTGCGCCGGAGGTTATTACTGTTCGCAGCTCAAAGAAGTCCTTCAAGCGTTCGTAAAAAGCTGCACCCCAAGCTGTACCAAGCCATGCGTTCGTAATGATGATGCCCATGCGGCCGCCCGGTTCAAGCAGATCGTACAGCGCGAACGGTAGATAGGCTGCAACATCAGCCCTGCCCGGCAGTGTTTCGCCAGTCTCATTCTCCAGCCAAACGTTTACGGCCTGAATAGCGTTTCCGTAGGTTTCTCTGCCTTCTTGAGCGACGAACGGCAGATTACTTGCTATTGCGCGGAATGTTCCCAATGCCTCGGTGTGTTCAGTACCATCGTTCGGATCACGAAAGCTCACGGCCAAATCGGGTGCGAGGGTGAAAGCATCAAGGGAAAACAATCGCAGTGGTTGCCGCATCAACAATGGTGAGGCCAAAGAAAAGGTTGCCAGCTGGACCGCTGGTTTGTCGAGATCATTGCCGCAAATCTGGGACGCTGCATTTGCCGGAGTGATGGCTCCATGCAGTTTCATATCCAGCGCAGCGCGCACGATTGTGCCACTTCCGCAGCATGGATCAAGTATCCGGTCGTTCAAATCATCAAGGCATAGCTTCACAAGCAGATTCGCAAGTGGAACAGGCGTCGTATATTGACCACGGGCCTTACGATCCGAAACCGCTGCAGAGGTTTCTAAAACTGTGGAAAGTTGCGCTTGATCGACTGCACCAAGGCGCAGATCGCCTAGGAGGCGATTAAACTCGCACAGCTGTCGCCATGCTTCTGGCGGCATCACACGTAGAGCCATCGAGTCGCAAAAAACGGTCCAGAAATTGCATGCCTTGGTTATCTCATCGAACGTTTCAAGAGCACCGTCAGGGCCGATTTCTTCATTAATCCCAGTTACAATTGCGGCACGGTCGTCGCGTTCCCGCAAGACATGCGCAAACAGGAATTTACCCATCCAATTGATGAGGTTCGCCCTAGCTAGTGCGAGATGAGGATCAGTTCCATCATAGTCTTGCTGATTTCGACTCCACCATAAGGAAATCTGTGAGCGAAGATCTCGGCTTTTCTGGGATTCAGCTTTGATTGCATCCGCTACAAGCTGAGTGTTTTGCAGAACGAGCGTCGTCAGCCCGCCACTTCGATAAGCCTCAATGAACTGACGGCCTTCCAAATCGCCCGATGCAAGAAGCGCATTAACAGTTTGAAGGATTTCGGCACCGACAGCTTCCCAGCGCGCGCGGTGTCGCTGCACATCAGCTCGTGTTCTGATATCGCTCAGCTGATCCCATTCGGTATGCAAAGCAAATGTATCGTCGCCGCCCAGTACATAGAGGCGGGCGTGACGCACGTTCCAAAGTACAAAGCTGTCCAGGCCAAGTGATCGAGCTTTTTCCTCCGCATTGTCAAAAAATTCGACGTCATGAATGGAGGTGTCAGGAAGTTTCAGTTCCCAGCCTTGCAGGATGCGCGCTGCATCTCGATCTCCAAACAACAAGACGTCTGGGAACATACTCCCGCCATTTACGGCAATAGTCTGCTCTCCGCTGACGTGGCGAACGGATTGGTGCCCTACGTTTGCTATACTTTGAAGATGCCCGATGAGGTCGATCGCCCAAGAGCGCTCGTTGTAATTCGCTGTTGCCACTATTGGGTTACCTCTAACTTCATGCCCCCGATAACCTCATCAACGTCTATCAAGCCGCGGCCCTTCTGCTTTCCACCTTTACCTGCGGCTTCAATGCTCGCAGACAAAGGTGGAAGATTCACAAGTTCCATTTTTTCGACTTCCAAAAGGCGCTGCCGCGCGACATCCATGTAGTTTATCGGTTCGTTCTTGAATTGCCGTGACTCTTCATTTTTTTCGATGCCAATATAACGACGGCCCTCAATGGCGGCAGACACCAAGAAGCTCCCGCTTCCGAATGCATTGTCCATTACGACATCACCAGGACCAGTAAACATTTGGATGAGGTATCGACCTAGCGCAACGGGCTTTTGAGTCGGGTGCCATACCCGGCGACCAGCCTCACTCTCGGCGGTTTTGCAATATAGCGCATCCGTGGGAAATCTTCCGCCCTCGCTCTTAACCTGTACGGGACGAAAATCACCATAACTGCCAGTATACTGGGCTTTGCGCTGCCCTTTGTCATACGGGTCTCCGGAAGACATTACTGGTCGATAGACCGGCTGTTGCTTGTAAAAAATGCAGATGTCTTCATGCTGGCGGAGCGGTTGACGACGAGCATTGAGAAAATTCGTCGGCTTACTCTTCACCCAAACAAATTTGTATTTGAACCACTTTTCTTTGCTCAACATGAGCTTAGCGGTAAACAGGCCTTGGGAAGTCAATGCAATGACACCACGGGGCTTAATGATCCGTTCGTAGTGCGCCCAGAGTTGGTCTAGTGGAATCACACTGTCCCATTTGTTCTGCGTTGTTCCATAGGGTAAATCGCACAAAATCATATCGACTGACGCATCCTCAACGTCAGCCATGAGTTCTAGGCAATCTCCTTCGTGGATGCTATTTGCTTGAATCTTCACTATTAATGTCGCCTATCTTGCTGTTGCTGATCGAGGCGACCTTCAAAATAAGAAGCCACAGCTTTGCGTACTACCCAAGCGATCGACGTGTCGTTCTCGTGGGCTATTCGTTCTAACTCGTCATGAAGATGGCGGGGAACACTAACTGAAAGCCTAACGCGAGACGAAACCTCACTCCTTTTTCCTTCGTTTTCCTTCATGTCTGTTCACTCGCCGACTACTACGAAGCATCAAAGTGGTGCATAACGGTGCAGAACAAAAATGCAACGTCTATCTGACCCTTCGCGATTTCCGAAAGCCCGAAATGTCAGGACCTACTCTTCCAAAAATCTAAGTATTCTCATCTGAAACAATTGCTTGTCAGGTTTGTGATTCAATCCAACTGCGTGCAAAGCAAGTGACAAAAAATTTGGTTTGGCGAGAGTCCTTCGCCTTTCAGATGGCAAGGGAAGGTGGGCTTCGTGGAGCGCCACCAGCGAAGCTGGTTGTATTCGTGGTGCTCTATCATATCTCTCATGAGCGTTTTCAGGTTTCCTGACACTATTAAACTACCGCGCTGACACGGGTTCGTCAAATATGTAGCCTGTGCAGGCGCTGGAGACGGTGGCCGAATCGATGATTGTCATGCTCTCATCCGCGGATTGGTTACCGCCTGACCAAATTCGATACGGGTTACCTCTCTCTAAGAACGGATATGTTTCCCAACGTATGCCGAGGATTTCCCTATCAATGGCCGCCATCTCCAGCGTACTGCACAGGCAGTATGAGCCGCCGCATTACGCGGGCAACGGCGTCTTGCGTGCGATGTCCCAGATGAAGCCCGCGAGTTCGCGCGCGATGGCTGCGAGCACGCGCGGCTGAGGTTTGCCAGCGTTTGACAGATGGCGGAACCGCTTGCAAAGCCGCGTCTGCGCCTTCCAGCCGATGTCCTTGATCTCCTGCGGCAGATGCGCTGACCGCTTCAGGAACGGCTGCCCCTCCTTGGGTGGGTGGCGATAGGACCATCCCGCTTCGACAAGCATCGTGCGGGCCAAGGCGTTCCCAGTCTTTGTCAGGCGCCCGCGCCGCGTCGTGTTGCCGCTGGAATGCTCGCTTGGGACCAACCCGAGCCAGGCCATAAGCTGGCGTGGATTTTCAAAGCGGGTGATGTCGCCAATCTCTGCGACCACGGTCGCTGCGATGATCGTGTTCACGCCGCGCAATGCGCGAAGGCCATCGACGACAGGGACGAAGCGCCACGTCTGAACCGCTTCATCGATCGCTTGATCCAGCGTCGCAACGCGGGTCTCCGCCTGGTCGACAGCCCGCTTCAACTCCTCGAAGGCCAGTTGCTGATGCGAGAAGCGGAAGCGGCGGAGTTCGGCGAGCCAACGGCGGTGGCGCTTCGTCCAGTAACTGCCATTCTCGTATCGCAACCCATGCCGAAGCAGGAAGCTGAGCAGTTGCTGCTTAGCCACCTTCACGGCATCCATCGCCTGCTTGCGGGTGCGGATCAGGTCGCGCATGGCTTCCTGCTCCTCATCCGGCGTCCAGATCGCCGTCAGCTCACCGGCGCGCCACAGCCGTGCCAGCATTTCAGCGTCCCGACGATCAGTCTTCACCCGGTCCCCGGCCTTGCGAGGGATCATCGCAGGCGCGACAACCGCGCATTCAAACCCGAGCTTGGTGAGATGACGATGCAGACCGTAGCCGCAGGGGCCCGCCTCGTAACAAAAGCTCGGTGTACTTCCCGCAGCCGCCAGCTGCTTGGTTAGCCGCAAGACAGAATCTGCGGTATGCGCGATCGTTCCGAAAAACCGGATCTCACCACCGCGACCATCCTCAGCGATTGCAACCGCAATCGTGTCTTTGTGGACGTCCAGCCCGACGTAAGTGGTTTTGTTCATTTGCATTCTCCTTTCGAACTACTTCGTGTTCGTCAGGAAACCACACTTGCGGCCCGCGCGCCGCAAAACGCTCATCTGGTCTAAAAGCAGGTCAATTGCGTTCCCTTCCGGTGTGTCAGGCTCGCTCCCCCTGCGGGGGTCCAGCCTGGCAAAGGTTGCGCTCCGATCATCCTCTGTAGGGATGGGAGGCATGGTCATGTCAGGTTACCTCGCCGATTACCCAACTACACGCAGCCGCGGCTTCAACATCTCTCCGACAGCATTTACCCCGGCCCGCAGCGGGGAATCGATTAGATGGGCATAGCGCTGGGTCGTCCCGATCTGGGTGTGGCCAAGCAGCCGCCCGATCATTTCCAACGAGGCCCCGCCCGATACCAGCAGCGAGGCGAAGGTGTGGCGCAGATCGTGGATACGAACGTCGGGGATGTCGGCCTGCACGCGCATCCGGTCCCAGAAGCGCTTGAGATCGACCACCGGTTGGCCCGGGACATCGCCGGGGAAGAGAAAGGGGCAGCCTTTCGGCACGGCATCTTGGCGCAGTCGGATCAGCGCGACAGCCTCGTGCGAGATCGGCACGCGGTGGACGCGGCGCTGCTTGGTGTATGCTGCCTGCTTGGTCCAGATTGCCAGATCGAGGTTAAACTGGTCAAAGGTGGCGGTGCGGGCCTCGCCGCAGCGCGCGCCGGTCAGCATGCAAAGCCGGATAATCCCGGCGGCACGCTGATCGGGATCGGCGCAAAGGGCGTCTGCGAGGCGCTGGATTTCCTCAAAGGATAGGAAGCGCTCGCGGGCGGTTTCGGGCCGCTTGCGGAAGCTGGTGGCAGGATTGTCAGTGCGCATTTTCCAAATCACGGACAGACTGAACATCTTGCGCAGCACCTCGCCGACGCGGTTGGCCCGCACCGGCGTCGGCTTGAAGGTCTTCGGCGGGGGCGTTGGTTTGGTTCGCTTTGATTTGAATGCCCGGGGCGTCTTGGTCGGCTTAACGGATTTCTTCCAAACCCGTGGCCGCCCCGCCGCGATCTTCGTCAGTAGCCTATCAACATCGGTCGGCGTGATGTCGGTCACCTTGCGCGACCGCCAATCGGGCAAGACCAACGTCTTGAGCATGCTGGCCTGATCCTTACTGCTGGATGCGGACAGCTTTGGCAGATGTTCGTCGATGTACCGCTCGACCAATTCTTCCACTGTCGGGGCGTGCCGCGCGGATGTCCGCACATCCATCGGATCTTCGCCCCGATCGATATCGCGTTTGAGGCGCTTGGCCTCGTCCCGGGCCGCTGTCACCGACCAGCTTGGCCATGTGCCGATCGTAAAACGGCGCTGCCGCCCGGCCGCGCGGTAAATCAGCACAAACCCTTTGCGACCAGATTCGAAGACGCAAAGGCCAAAGCCCGGGCAGTCCTCGTCGAATAGCACATATTTCCGGCTGCCAATCTCGGCAGCTTTTACGACTCGTTCCGTCAGATGCGTTCCCATGCAGGCTCCCCTTTTTGTGCCGACACAGGGATGAGGTGCGGCAAAGAGCAACCTGCTCTTTGCGATGGTCCGGCGAATAGGCGCAAACCGGCAGAAACAAACCAGCAATTATGCCGGACGGGCGGCGTCAGGCGGGGTTCAACTCCTTCCAGACCGACTGAATCCGGCGGCGGATCGTGCTCTCATCGGGGGCCTCGCCCTCGGCGGAATTGGCGATGAACCATTCCTGCATCTCAACGACCAGATCACGCTGGCGGACAGGCAGGCCCTCCGCATAGAGACGCTTGATCAGAGCGACATAGAACCCGTCCCAGTCATATTTCGTCGGCGCGCCGGGGCCGACGTTGCGGGTGCGGCCGATGCCATGGGCTTCCTCGAACCGATCGATCTCGCGGGCGGTGATCATGATGTCGGCCGCTGCCAGGCGCACGCCGCCCACTGGTTCGGTGATCTCCTGCCAGTGTTCCTCGCCTGCGCGACGTGCCTGCGTCACGTAGATTTTCTTGGCCCCCTTGCCGAATGGGCGGAACAGGGGCCGCACCTCGCTGCCCGGCACGCTCAAGAGGCCCGCGGCGCATTCACCGTCCAGTCGGACCCGCGCAAACCCCGCGACCAGATCAATCTCGTCGGAGATCGCATAGTTTATCACCTGCGTCAGCGAACAATCCCAACGCGCTGAAACTTCTAAAACCGAATAAAAAACCTTTGCCGGAAATGCCATGGACCACCTCTATCTGTCGCAAATATGCCCAGGCGACGCGCGCAACGACACCGATCCCCGACCTTTCCGGCGGGGAGAACATTCTGCGAATCTGTTTGTTAAACTGCTCTACCCAAAGTTGTCAGATTTCGGGTTTGGGGCAAATCGGAATCGATGAAGTTTTCGTAAATAGGTGTGGATAACGGACCGGAATAATTACCGGTTTGTTTCTGCCGGTTTCCGCCTCTTTGCCGGTCCCACGCGCGTGATTGTCTTCCCTCAGTGATCCTGGCGACCCGATCCACGGGTGCCATAAGCGGAGGAAAGACATGCAAAACATTGGCTTGGACGGCGCTGCCGCAGACGACACCGGCCTTCTGACCGGATGGCTCAACCGGGCAGAACTTGCCCGGGAATTGGCGCTCTCGGTGGACACCTTGCAGCGTTGGGAGACCCGTCGCATGGGCCCGCCATGCGTTCGGGTGGGCCGCAAGGTGCTTTACCGGATGGAGGCCGTGCGCGACTGGCTGCGCGATCAGGAGGCCCGCAAGACCGGTGCAAACCGGGCTGTTGCCGGTCGGCGCTGAGGGGTCGATCATGGCACAAACCACCCCAAACGGTGCGTTCCCGGTCACAGACCTGATCGCAGAGGCCCAGCGCGAACTGGACCTGCGCAGGCAGTTCTATTGGTCCCGCGTCCGAGCGGGCAAAATGCGCCAAGACGAGGCTGACAAGCGGATTGCCCTGATGCAGGCGATCGTCAAACGCCTGACCGTCACGGCAAGCTCATGAGCCACAAGGCCACCAACTGGGCGATCCAGCAACGCGGGCTGATGCCAGCCACCAAGCTGGTGCTCTGGCATCTTTGCGACCGGCACAACCCGGATTTCGGGTGCTTTCCGTCGCAGGACCAGTTGGCGGCCGATGTTGAAATCTCGCGCTCGTCGCTCAACACCCATCTCGAAAAGCTGGAAGCGGCCGGGCTGATCCGCAGGCATCGGCGGGTGGATGAGGTGACCCGGAAGCAGAAATCCACCCGCTACATTCTCGGCTTCGAGGAAGATTTTGGGCGCGAGCCATGTCCAGAATCTGGACATGGAAAACCACAAAAGCCGTGTCCAGATTTTGGCAAAAGCCGTGTCCAGAATCTGGACACTAACCTTGTAAGAGAACCTGTAACTACTACCGCGCGTGAGGCCGACATCGTTGGCGATGCGGAAGCGGCTTGCCTTGCCGCCTGCGGCGAGGGTCTGAGCCCGGCATCGAGAACGGCGATCACGGCAACCCGACAAGTGATCGCGGATTGGCAGGCGAAGGGTTTCGATCTGGCCGCAGACATCCTGCCCACCCTGACCGAGCGAACCAAGCGCAAGCGGACCGACCCGATCCGGACGTGGGAATATTTCACCCCGGCGATCGCCGCGCGTCATGCCCGACGGTTGGCGATGGCGGCAAAGGCCAAAGATGCTGGGGAAAAGAAAACTGCAGCGCGGGCCAGCCGCGCAGAAATCCTCGCATTCACAGCCGACTGGATAAATTCCGACCGCTACGTCCCAACGAGCGCTGTGTCGAACGTGATGCGCGACGCCCTGCTGGCGGCCGGGCTTGTGACCGTTGCCGCGTTGCGGGCCAAGCAGATTTACTGAACCCCCGATGGAGGACCACCATGACCCTGACACCCCGCGACATCGAAGATCGCTTCGAGGAGGCTGCCTATGTGCTGCGCCGCCTGCCCGAGAAGGACCGGCCCCGTGGCTATCGCTCCTCCTGGCCGCCGATCGTCCAGGAGGCCAAGCACGCCTATGGCTACACACCCGAGGCCCCGATGCGGGTGATCCCGAGTGCGGCGGCTATCACCCGGATGGAGGAATGCCTCGACTGGCTATTGCTCGTTGATCCCGAGGATGCCCGGATCGTGTGGCTGCGGGCTGAGGGCGCACGCTGGCGGCAGGTCTGTATCCGCGCAGGATGTGTACGATCGACCGCCTGGCGTCGCTGGGCGGCCGCTCTTTTGACGATTTCCAAGAAGCTGAATTCCGCAGCGAAATCAAAGCGCAAGCTCAAGGTGCCCAAAATGCCCAGCGCAACAACCGGCGCAATCCCGCGTGAAACCACCGCCAACACGAAGGACGACGCGCAAAACCCGTTGAACTTCGGGCGCGACACATCTCCGGGTTTTGAGGCATAAAAGCGATAGGATGAGGGACCAAATGGGCGACAGATCGCTTGGCTCCCCAGCCTATTCCGGGCATTGTTCCCCGACCGGCGCGCCTCGCCCCCCGTAGCCCGCCGGGCCCCGGTTCCACCCGGGCCTGATGTGTATGCGGGGGGCAGAGGCGCGGTAAGTCTCTAGCGTCAAACATTTTTTCTGGGTTCGCGCCTTGGGTACGCACTCTTGGGTTCGCAGGTACGCACCCAGCCTTTTGATCGCTGCTTCTGCCTCCCTGTCCCGCCTCAACTGGCCCGGTGTTCGTCACCGGGCTGTTCCTTTTTCAGGAGACCGCCCCTTGCAGATCGACATGATGCAAACCGCCCGGCTGGTGCCCTACATCCGCAACGCCCGCACCCATTCCGCCGATCAGGTGGCCCAGATCGCGGCCTCGATCGCGGAATTCGGTTTTACCAACCCGATCCTGATCGGCGAGGACGATGTGATCATCGCCGGGCACGGACGGCTGATGGCAGCGCAAACCCTCGGCCTAGCGCAAGTGCCGGTGATCGTTCTGGATCATCTGTCCGAGGCCCAGCGCCGCGCCCTGATCCTCGCCGACAACCGGATTGCCGAAAACGCCGGGTGGGACAACACGATGCTGGCTTCGGAATTGGCCGCGCTGCGCGACGAAAACTTCGATCTGGACATGATTGGCTTTGATGAGGCTGAACTCGACGAACTGCTGGCGGGGTTTGAATTTGGCGATGCGGATGCGCTGGGCGGCGGCGGGCGAGGCGGCGAGGCTGGCGAAAGCGAAGGCCAACCGGCCGCCTCGTCCTCCGGCAGCTTGGCCGCGCGCTTTGGTATCCCGCCCTTCTCGATCCTCGATGCCCGGAAGGGCTGGTGGCAGGATCGCAAGCGCGCCTGGTTGGACATGGGCATCCGCTCGGAACTCGGCCGTGGCGAGGGCGATCGCGCCTGCCCCGGTGGCAGTCCAATGCCGGGCAATGGCTCGCGCAAGGATTACAAGCCCGGCGCGGCCAAGGCTTTCAACGACGGCGCGGTCCTCGGTAGCGGTGGCCTAGCCGATCAAGTCGCCAAAGCCGCGACAGCCCGTCGTCAGAAAAAGGAGGCCGCACATGGCTAAATCCCTCGCCCGGACGTTCGGCCAGGACCTGATGCGCGGCGAGCATGTTGTTGGCGATAAGACCAACGGTGGCGTGCTGATGCCGTCCCACACCTCCGGCGATCCGAGCTTCTATGCCAAGAAACGCGCCATAGAGGCCGAACTGGGCCGTGAACTGACCACGGAAGCCTTCCTGGCCGATCACTACCAAGCCTCCGATGCGCCCGCAGCCTCGGGCACGTCGATCTTTGATCCGGTCCTTTGCGAAATCGCCTACCGCTGGTTTTGCCCACAGGGCGGCACCGTCCTCGATCCTTTCGCGGGCGGATCGGTGCGGGGCATTGTCGCCTCCCAGCTTGGCCGGGCCTATGTCGGCATCGAACTCCGGGCCGAGCAGGTCGCCGCCAATCAGGCGCAGGCAGCGCTGGGCGCTGGCCCGGCCCCTCAGTGGATCACCGGCGACAGCCGCGACATCGCGACACTGGCGAAAGGCGTCGATGCCGATCTGATCTTCAGCTGCCCGCCCTACTGGAACCTCGAGGTCTACTCCGACGACCCTGCGGATCTGTCCACCTTGGGCAAGGACGCCTTCTTCGACGCCTATGCCCGGATCATTGCCGGGGCGGTCTCCCGCCTGCGTGACGATCGGTTCGCCGTCTGGGTGATCGGCGACGTGCGCGATGCGGGCGGCTTCTTCGTCAACCTGCCCGGTCGCACTGTCGAGGCGTTCGAGGCCGCAGGTGCCCGGTTCTACAACGACGCGATCCTCGTCACGGCCGTCGGATCGCTCCCCATCCGCGCCGGGCGGCAATTCGAGGCCTCACGTAAGCTGGGCCGCACCCACCAAAACGTGCTGGTATTCTGCAAAGGCGACCCCAAGCGTGCCACCGAGGCCATCGGGCAAGTGGAATTCGGCGAGATCGACGAGGCCGACGGCACCGGCGACGAGGCACCCCAAGAATGACCGCGCCGATCGTACAAACCCATGCCGGGATCTGGGTGGTTCGTGATGATCTGCACCCCGGCGGCACCAAGGCACGGTTCATCGGCCGCGTGTTCGACGACGTGCAGGAAGCCGTCTATGCCAGCCCGCCCGAGGGCGGTGCCCAAACCGCCCTGGCCCATGTCGCCCGGGCGCTGGGCAAGAAGGCCACGATCTTTGTGGCCCTGCGCGCCAAACCCCACGCCCGGACGCTGGAAGCGGCAAAACTGGGCGCCAAGGTGGTGCCGGTCTCGCCCGGATATCTATCCGTCGTGCAAAGCCGGGCACGGCAATATTGCCGCGACAGCGGGGCATCGCTGATCCCCTTCGGCGCCGACATCCCCGGCGCGATCGAGGCGCTCGCGGCTGCTGCTTTAGCGACCGGTCTTGAACCAGATGAGGTGTGGTGCGCCGCGGGATCGGGCGTTCTGGCGCGAGGTTTGGCGCTGGCATGGCCGAAAGCCCGGCGGCATGTCGTGCAGATCGGACGGGAACTGGCACCGAGGGATGTCGCGGGGGCAAGAATCCACGTCTATCCCCGTGCCTTTGGGCAAGTGGCGATGATCGGGGCGCCGTTTCCTGCTGATCCGCATTATGATGCGAAGGCTTGGGAGTTGTGCGTTGCGATGCGCGGGTCTGGGCGGGTTCTGTTCTGGAATGTGGCACCGTTACCGCGAGCGTGACGACCACTTCGTTCCCTTGACGGCGTTAGCGGCTCAAGGCTACTGTTTGAACTGCTATTTCGGTTAGGAGCCTCAGGGCTTCTAGGGGTGGCGGGGGGTTCATACCCTTGGTTGTTGCCGGGTCTTGCTCTGATTTTTGTCTTCTTACTACTTGTCTCTAAGCATCAATTGCGGAGGGGCGAAATCAAACAAAGGAGGTCCAACATGAAGAAAAAGAATTCCGACAGTTCAAACACCAACCTACTAACGACGACACTTGAAGTTCTCTACGATTTTTCGGTTTCGTTCGGAGCAGGCTACCTCGGTGGCGCCATCCCATCCATGATGCCGCTGCGCTTAGCCGCGCAGCGGCACACTTCGCTGACCTTTTAGTCAAGAAATTAGTCGCATCGATATCGCCAAGATATAACCGCGGAGATGCGCATGTCGTACGCGATAGCACTGGAAGCGACTGACAGGACCACCATGTTCTCTCAATGCAGAAGGTCGACTAGATCGAGTTTCAAAAACGCCGCCTTCATCGCCGGATCAAACCCCGGATCGATCCGCGCCGGACCGTAGCCGTGTGACCGGTTCCATCCATCGATCTCCCGCAGTTCGGCGGCAAACTCCTCGGGCGACGCGGCCTCCTTCAAGGTCGTGTCGCCCTCACAATAGTTGAAGATCATCAATCGGCTCGGGTTTGCCCATGTGCCGAAGTACGACGCATCCTGCGCCGTATCGACCTGCGCCCAGCCCTTCTCGTAGCTGCACAGTCCGAAATCATAGACATACCGTTCACCCGGGCAGAATTCGCGGGTGATCTTCATGCTGTCACCTGCGCGCGGGCGGTGATGGCTATCACACAAAGGTCGCGGTAGCGCGCGATGGCCTTGGGGCTCGACGAAACCGGATTGATCTCGAAGGCCTGCAGGGCAGCGATGTCGCCTGCCTCGGCCAAGGCAACGACTTGCGCGAGTTTGGTGCGGAACCGGGCGTGGGTCGGTTTGGAGAAATCCGGCGCCTGCGGCAGCACTCCGCTCTGCGCCTGATCGAGGATGGCCTGCCGCTTGCCGATCACCGGGGCGGTTGCGGCCTTCGGCTCTTGCTGCGCCGGGGCGGCCTCGCCTACCGGCTCGGTGTTGCTGTAGTCCAGCACCAAGGTCAGCCGGGCTTCGGCTTGCTCAAAGGTCGCTGCGGTCATGATCGAGGTGAAGGCAAGCGCCGTGCGATCGTTGCCGATCTGCGCCGCCAACAAGCGGGCGAGGTTATCGCCCGCCTTCTTGGCGCTTGTGCTGGCCACGATCGGCGTTTTGGAAAGGCGCTGGGCAAGTGTGTCGATCTGCTCGACGGTGAGGGCTTTGGTTTTCATATCCGGTTCCTTCAGGCGTTGGTGATGTGGGCGGAATGCCCGAGGTCTGTGACGGCGTAGATCATTGTCCGGCCGTCGCCGATCGCGGCCCCAAAGGCTTGTGCCTCGGGTAACGTCGCGAATTGCTCGCGCGTGCGGGTGGCAGGCGAGCGGCCGCGGGCGGCTACAAAATGGGCGGCGTTCTTGAGGCAGAATTCTTCGTGGGTTGTCAGGGGCTTCATGGCGGTCTCCGTTGCGTTGCGATGGCAGCAGACAGCGGTCAATGCCAAAGGAGAGCAACTCCTAAGTCACTGAATAAATGAGGTTTCGATCAGAATGGGAGTATCCCGGAGAAACTATGCAATGCGGCGCGGCGTCTCCGAGGCGGCGGTGCGCAAAGCAATTGCCACCGGGCGGATCACAACCCTGCCGGACGGCACGATTGACCCCGATCGCGCCGATGCCGAATGGGGCACCCAGACCGATCCGGCTAAACAACGCGGCATGCACGCGCGCCAGATGGGCGCGGAAACGGCAGCAGGAACGGCGCGGGCGGCAGCGACCAAGCCAGTGCCGCAGGCCGCCCTCAAAGCGGTGGCCGATACTCTGCGCGACGCAGGTACCGATCCGGGCAGTCCGGACGCCACCGGAGGCGAGGTATCGTTCTTGCGCGCCCGGATGGCGAATGAAGTGCTAAAGGCCCAAACCGCCAAGGTCCGGTTGGAAAAGATGAAGGCCGAGGTGATCGACCGGGCCCGGGCCACGGCCATGGTCTTCGATCTGGCCAGGCGGGAGCGCGATGCCTGGCTGAACTGGCCGCCGCGGGTTGCCGCAAACATGGCGGCGGAACTGGGCGTTGACGCACACCGGATGGAGCAGGTTTTGGACACATATCTGCGCGCCCATCTGGCGGAAATGGCGGAGGTCAAGATTGAGCTCCGCTGAAGCTTTTGAAGGCGCTGAAGAGGTGCGGCGGGCCTGGATGGCCGGACTTGCACCTGATCCATCGCTGACCGTGTCGCAATGGGCTGACCGGCATCGGGTCTTGTCATCGCGGGCGGCGTCGGAGGCCGGGCCCTATCGCACGGCGAGAACGCCATACATGAAGGCGGTGATGGATGCGCTGTCGCCGCGGCATCCTGCACAGCGGGTCGTGTTCATGAAAGCGGCGCAAGTTGGGGCGACGGAGGCGGGCAACAACTGGATCGGTTTTTGTATGCACCGCGCGCCGGGGCCGTTTCTGGCGGTGCAGCCGACCGTCGATCTTGCCAAGCGCCTCTCGCAGCAGCGGATTGACCCGCTGATTGAGGAAAGCCCGGATTTGCGGGCGCTGGTGCTGCCATCACGGTCGCGGGATGCCGGGAACACGATCCTCGGAAAACGGTTTCCCGGCGGGCAGTTGATTCTGACCGGCGCGAATTCCGCCGTGGGCCTGCGATCGATGCCTGCGCGCTGGGTGTTTCTGGACGAGGTCGATGCCTATCCGGGCGACGTCGATGGCGAGGGTGATCCGATCGCCCTGGCCGAGGCCCGGACCATCAGCTTTGGCCATCGCAGCAAGGTGTTTCTGGCCTCGACACCGACCCTGAAGGGTCTGAGCCGGATTGAGCGGGAGTGGGAATTGTCTGACCAGCAGCGCTATCACGTGCCCTGTCCGCATTGCGGTGGGCTGCAATGGCTGCAATTCGAACGGCTGCGCTGGGAGCAGGGCAAGGCCGAGACGGTTCAATATCTGTGTGAGCATTGTGAAGCGCCGATCGCCGAGAGGCACAAGACATGGATGATGGCGGAGGAAAACGGCGCGGGCTGGCAAGCCACCGCTGCCCCGGAGGTTCAGGCGGCAGCGAAAGCCGCGGGCGTGGTAGGGTATCATATTTCAGGGCTCTATTCGCCGCTGGGATGGCTGTCTTGGGAAGAGATCGCCCGCGGCTGGGAAGGCGCACTGGGCAACGATGCGGCGCTGAAAACGCTGAAGAACACCATTCTTGGTGAGACTTGGCAGGAACGCGGCGAGGCGCCGGATTGGCAGCGGCTTTATGAGCGACGGGCGGATTGGCAGCTTGGGATGGCGCCTGATGGCGTATTGCTTCTGACCGCTGGGGCCGATGTACAGCGCGATCGGATCGAGGTCGATGTCTGGGGTTGGGGTCGTAATCTGCGCTCCTGGCTCGTCGATCACGTTGTTTTGGATGGCGATACCGCGAGGCCAGAGGTCTGGGCGCAGCTGTCTGAATTTCTTGGGCAAACATGGGAACACGCCGCTGGCTGCCGGATGGCGCTGGCGCGGATGGCGATCGACTCAGGCGATGGCGTCACCACCGATGCCGTCTATTCCTGGGTCCGGGCTGCCGGGCGTGGACAGGTGATCGCGATCAAGGGTGTGGCGGGGTTTGACCGCACAACACCGGTCGATGGCCCCACCCATGTCGAAGTGACCGAGGCCGGGCGCAAACTGCGGCGCGGCGTGCAGCTTTGGAAGGTCGCGGGGGCAGTTTTCAAGAGCGAGACATACCGGTTCCTGCGCCTTGTCGCCCCGACCGACGAAGAGCTGGCCGAGGGCGGGGAATGGCCGCACGGCTTCGTGCACATCCCGAAAGGCACGACGGCGGAATGGCTGAAGCAGCTGACCGCTGAACAACTGATGACAATCAAGACCCGGCAAGGTTTCCAGCGGCTGGAATGGCAGCAGACCCGCGAACGCAACGAGGCGCTCGACTGCCGGGTCTATGCCCGGGCTGCCGCGTGGCTGATGGGGATCGATCGTTGGGACAATCTGCGCTGGGAGCAGTTGGAAGCCCAAATGACCACCGGAACGGCTGAAGCGCTGCCAGCGGGCCAGCCAAACAGACCCGCGCCCGCAACACAGACAAAACGCCCCGCCCCTTGGATGGGCCCGAGAAAGAAATGGTTCTAAGATGGCATGGACGCAAAGTGAACTGGACGCGCTCAAACGTGCCTACGCCGCAGGCACGCTGCGCGTAACCTCGGATGGCCGGACTGTGGAATATGGCAATGCCGCCGACCTGCTATCGCGGATGCGGATCATTGAATCTGAAATGGCGCACGCCGGTGGGTCGCCCTTACCTGTGGCAGGATTTGCAGGCTTCCGTCGGGGTGAGCGGTGACCAAAGCCCCACCCATAATCCGTTGGGGCCTGATCGATCGAGCGGTTGCGCTGATCTCACCGCAGGCCGCATCGCACCGCTATGCGGCCCGGATAGCGCTGGGCAATCTGCGGCGCGCCTATGACGGTTCTGCCAAAGGACGCGGCACCGATGGTTGGACCACCAGCGGCAAGGCCGCTGATGCTGAAATCGGTATGGCCGCGCCCGTGCTGCGCGACCGGATGCGGGATCTGGTGCGCAACAATCCGATGGCGGCCAAGGCAGTCTCGGTGCTGGTCAACAGCCTTGTCGGAACCGGCATCCGCCCCCGTGCTTCCAGCACTGACAAAGCCCTGAACACGCTGGTCGACGACCTTTGGGCGCGCTGGGCGGATCAATGTGACGCCGATGGTCATACGGATTTCCACGGGCTGTTGTCACTGGCCATGCGCGAAACCATCGAGGGCGGCGATGTCTTCGCACTGCGGGTGCGTCGGCCCCGGTCTGCCGGATTGGTCGTGCCCTTGCAGATCGAGTTGAAGGAGGCCGACCACCTTGATGGTGCCAAGTTCGCAGATCAGCCCGGTGGGGCGCGCATCCGCTATGGCATCGAACACGACAGCGCCGGGCGGCGCTCGGCCTACTGGATGTATCCCGATCATCCAGGCGATGCCGCCCCGGTGTTTGCGCGGCGGTTTGAGTCCGTGCGTATCCCGGCCGAACGGGTCGCCCATTTGTTCGAGCGCCAGAGGGTCCAATCGCGCGGCGTGCCGTGGGGCACCCCGGCCATGGCGGCGCTGCGCGATGTCGACGACTGGCAACGCGCTGAACTGGTGCGCAAGAAGACCGAAGCCTGCCTTGTCGGCATCGTGTTCGGCGATGACGAGACCCAGCAATCGATCGCACCGGTGGTGCAGGATGCCGATGGCAACCGGATTGAACAGTTTGAACCGGGCCTGATCGCCTATGCCCGCGGCGGCAAAGACATCAAGTTCAACCAACCCGCCGCGACCGCAGGCGTCTATGAATGGCACCGGGTGCAGTTGCACATCATCGCGGCGGGCTGGCGCGTGCCCTACGAGTTGATGACCGGGGATCTGTCACAGGTGAATTTCTCGTCCAGCCGCGTGGGCCTGAACGAATTCCGCCGGATGATCGAGGCGATGCAGTGGCAGATGATCATCCCGATGTTCTGCCAGCCGATCTGGAAATGGTTCTGCGAGGCGGCTTTTGCCGCCGGGTTGATCCCAACGGCCGATGTGCCGGTCGAATGGGCACCACCGAAGTTCGACAGCGTAAACCCGTTGCAAGACGCCACCACAGACCTGCTCGAAACCCGCGCCGGGTTTTCGACCATTGCCCAGCAGATCGCCAAGCGCGGCTATGATCCCCGCAAGGTGCTGGAGGAATGGCAGGAATACGCCCTGCTGGCCGACACCATGAACCTGATCTTCGACTCTGATCCCCGAAAGGTCAGCCGCGGCGGACAGGTTCAAAGCCAAGACCCCGGATCGCTGGACGGCGAGCCCGGCAAACCACCGCAAGACCCCAGCCAAAGCTGAACGGAGCCCCACATGCCGAAAGACATCATCGATCTGCCCCTTCAGGGGCGGATGGCCTCTGTGCGCGCGGGCAGCGTCGATGAAGCCGCCCGCACCGTCGAGATCATCTGGACCACTGGTGCCACTGTGCGCCGGGCGCGGTTCTGGGACGAAGCTGTCGACGAGGAACTCTCGCTTGATCCCGGCATGATCCGTCTGGACCGCCTCAATGGCGGTGCGCCATTCCTGAATGCCCATGACGCGGGATCGCTGGCCTCCGTGCTTGGGGTGGTTGTCGACGGATCAGCGCGGATCGCGAATGGCCAGGGCACCGCCACGATCCGGTTCAGCCAGCGGGCCGATGTCGAGCCGATTTTCCGCGACATAGCGGGCGGCATCATCCGCAATGTGTCAGTCGGCTACCGCGTCCATCGTTATGAGATCACCAAGCGCGACGGCGCGCCCGAGTTGTGGCGCGCCATCGATTGGGAGCCTTTGGAAATCTCCGCCGTCGCCATTGGCGCCGATCCCGGCGCCCGGGTTCGTTCTGATACAGGCGCAACCCGCGCGCTCAATAGCTGCACCCTCACTCGCACCTCAAACCCAGAAACGGAGGCTTCCATGCCCGACGATATCGAACCCACGGCCCCGACCGCCGCACCCGCCACCACAACGCGGGCAGTTGATCCCACGCCTGCCGCCCCGCCACCTGCGCCCGCACCGGCGGCACCCAACGCCGACGCAATCCGCGCCGAAGCCCAGCGCGCCGCCGCCGATATCCTGACGCTCTGCCAGCGCCACGGCCTCGACAATACCTTTGCCGCGGACCTGATCGGCCGCGGTGTTTCGCTCGATGCCGCTCGCGGCGCGGTACTGGACAAGCTGGCCGAGGCCGATACCCTTGGCACCCGGACTGGCGCGACGGTTCCGGCGGCGGCGCGAGATACCGGCGCCACAGAAATCGCCTATCGCGATGCGGTCACGGACGCATTGATGCACCGCCATGCGCCTGGGTTGCACCAGCTGACGGACGCCGCGCGTGAGTTCCGTGGGCTGAACCTGCTCGATATGGCCCGCCACGCCCTTGAACGCCGGGGCATCAGCACCCGCGGCATGTCGCGGATGGAACTGGCGACCGAGGCCCTGCAGAAGCGCGCTGGGCCCGGCTATCATTCCAGCGCCGATTTTCCCTTCATTCTGGCCAACGTCGCCAACAAAACGCTGCGCTCGGCCTACGACAGCACCCCGCGCACCTTTACCGCCTGGGCGCGGCAGGCGACGATCACCGATTTCCGCCCGGTGCAGCGCACCCAACTGGCCGGGGCGCCGGACCTCTTGCGCGTGCCCGAAAGCGGTGAATTCACCTATGGCACGATGGGCGAAGGCCGCGAGGTCTATGCGTTGCTCACCTATGGCCGGATCATCGGCATCACTCGCCAAACCCTGATCAACGACGATCTCGATGCCTTCACCCGAATCCCCTCCGCTTTCGGGGCCTCAGCAGCAGACCTTGAATCCGATCTGGTCTACTCGATCCTCACCTCGAACCCGCTGATGAACGACGGTGTGGCGCTGTTCAATTCCGGCCACGGCAACCTCGGCACGGCCGGGGCGATTTCGGAAACCACCCTCGCAGAGGCCTATCGCCTCTTCGGCAACCAGCGCGGGCTTGAGGCCCGGCAAATCTCGGTCCAGCCGCGCTATCTGATCACGCCTCCGGGCACCCGGTCGGTTGAGGCGCGCAAGAACGTGACGGCAACCACGCCGAATGCGGTGGCAGGCGTGAACGCTTTCGCCGGGCGGCTGGAACCGATCGAAGAGCCCCGCCTGATCCCCGCGGCCGGTGCCGATCCGTGGTTTCTGGCCGCCGATCCGAACCGGATCGACACCGTGGAATATGCTTATCTTGATGGCAGCAACGGCGTTTACACCGAAACCCGCATGGGCTTCGAGGTCGACGGCATGGAAATCAAGGCCCGCCATGACTTCGCCTCCAAGGCCATCGACTGGCGCGGGCTCTACCGCAACGCGGGCGTCTGATCGGAACCCATAACCTCTCATATCTTGGAGAAACCTGATGAAAAACTTCATCGGCGTGGGCAACCGCGTCACCCTCACGGCCACCGCCATCACCACGTCCGGCCAGCCGGTTCTCTTCGGCTCGCTCTTCGGCATCGCCGAGAACGCGGCGGCGATCGGCGATCCGCTGGTCCTTGTGCTGAACGGCATTTTCGACCTCACGAAAACCGCCTCGCAAGCCTGGACGGTGGGCCAGCTGATCTATTGGGATGTCGCCACCTCCCGTGTCACCAGCACCGTCGCCACCAACAAGCTGATTGGCGTGGCGGTTCTGGCAGTAGGTGGCGGCGCGGGCGAAACCACCGGCCGGGTCCGCCTGACAGCGGCCAGCGCCAATTGACGGTCTTCGATCTGGCGACAAACACGCTGTTCAACGATCCGAACCTTGCCGCCGATGGGCTTTTGCGCCTCGGCGGCACCGATCCGGCCCAATCCATCCGGGTTATCCGCGCCATGCCGGACCGCTTCGCCAATTTCGGCGATGGGCGTTTTGTGGTCGATACCGTGTTGCTGAACATCCGGCTGTCCGATGCGGCAGAGCTATCAGCGGGCGACACCGTGGAAATCGCAGGCGAGCTTTTTGAGGTCAGCGGCACCCCAACCCGCGATACGGGCAGGCTGGTTTGGCTGGCTGAGGCACGGGCGCTGTGAAACTCCTCGCCGGTATTCAGGGCGATATCCGCGCGATGATGCTGGCAGAGGTGGAAGCCGCAGAACGCGCGGTCACGGCCGGGGTTTCCGAAGCGGCGAGCGGTCTGCAGACCGACTGGCGCGGCCAGATCACCGGTGCCGCTTTGGGCCGAGGGCTCGCTAATTCGATCCGCAAGAAGATGTATCCGACAACCGGAGCTTCAATCCGGGCGGCCGCGGTGGTCTATTCCAATGCCTCGAACGTGGTCGATGCCTTTGACCGGGGCGTCCTGATCCGGTCGAAAAACGGGTTCTGGCTGGCAATTCCCACCGCCGCGGCGGGCAAGAAGGGTGTCGGCAACAAGCGGATCACCCCTGTCGGGTGGGAGCAGCGTACCGGACAGCGCCTGCGCTTCGTGTTTCGCCGGGGTCAGCCCAGCCTGCTGGTGGCGGAAACACGGTTGAATTCGAAAGGTCGTGCTGTCGCCTCACGGTCAAAAACCGGGCGCGGTCTTGCGACAGTGCCGATTTTTATCCTCGTGCCGCAGGTGACGTTGCCCAAACGGCTGAGCCTTGAAGGACCGGCACGGGAGGCGGAGGCAAAGTTGCCGGGGCTGATTGTGGCGTACTGGGACGAATGGCACGCCTGATTAATCCATCAACGCCAATCAACCTGGACGCTGAGGTCGAAATCGGTCTTGCCCCGTCAACGAGTCGGCATGTCCCATGGGTCAGTTGGTTTCTAAGTCTCCGGATGTCATTTGCTCCAAATGAATGGCGGTGTGTCTCTCGCGAGGATCGGTAGGCAGAGGCACACTTGATGTTTGCCGCAGTCTGATTGACTATCGAAAAAGTAATTTGGAGCATCAGTCCGAACTTTACCCCGACCCTGCGATCGTGGGGAAGGAGAACGCGAGATACCAGTTGAGAAATGTCTGTGGAATTGATAAGCTGAGCATGCTCTTTACGCGGAGGTGCGGTGACGCACGGTCAGGTGTACAGCCAGACCCTAAATTATTGTTCGCATTTTGGCGCGATAAGACTCAAAAGTTCTTATCGTTCCTGCGAGCACTCGATCCGATAAGAACTTTTGAGTCTTATCGCTTCTTTAAAGGTGATGAGCACCATGTCTCGCGAGTATTCCAATGACTGCAGTTGGCGACCCGCGAGACAAATTTGTTGACCTAATTGATCTTCAAAAATCAAGGGTACTACTTGCTCCTCACATAACGTTTGTGTGCGGTGGCCCGGTAGATATTCGGGCAGTCAATAACCATTCGATCCGTAATATGTTTATGAACCTATCTGCGCGCATGCCAGATAAGTCAGAGGGCTTCACCCTTGCTGAAAACTTCAAGGATTGGCAAACTGGTTATTCGAATTTGTCTGAATTCGAAAACGATATTGCGTCCCTGTCTTCGATTATCGTCATTATTTTGGAGAGCCCCGGAGCGCTTGCTGAATTGGGCTTATTCTTTGCGAATCCAAAGTTAAGAGAAAAAATGGTTGTAGTCGTGCACAGCGAACATCACAAATCGGAGTCATTCATCAAATTTGGTCTACTTTCACCACTTGAGATATCAAAAACTGAATCAGTTCTTGTATACGAAATTGACAGTTTGAACGTTGAGAACATCGAAGATAGAGAAATAGAAGAAATCCTGAAGGACATTTGGGCTATTGCGGATGGAATCGACAAGACCAATACCTTCGACTCCCACGATCATGGTCACAACATATTTCTGATCCTCCAAATAGTTGATCTATTTACAATACTTACATCCGCAGAGATCGGCGACTATCTAACGAGACTTGGCATCAATTTCTCAAGAAAGCAGATTCAATCCGCATTATATATCCTCCAAAAATTCAAATTATTGGCCAGTGAGAAAAGATCATCACAAACGTTCTATTACGTATCACCTAAAATTTCGGATCGCGTTGATCTTCACTTCGAGAAGGATGTGTCCGATCCAGATCACCCAAGACGCTATGACTCAAGGGCCATCAAGCTTGAGGTTTTGGACTTTTATGAGAAACAGATGGTCAATAATCAAAGCTTCAACAGAAGACTAAATCTTTGGAAGCGTCGCATGGGCGTTGAGACATGACACCAATATTCCAGTTGGTGCGTCAGCGGTTTTCGTTTTCAGAGCAGGAGCTTATTTCGTATGTGAATACCGCCCCGTATCGCTACAAGACCTATAAAGTCAAAAAACGGAGTGGCGGCACACGAGAAATTTCACAACCATCTCGCGACCTGAAGATTCTACAGAGATTTGTTCTAACTGAGTTTCTGCAAGAACGATTTTCTTATCATGACTGCGCTACGGCTTATCGAGAGAAAATAAGTATTTCCGACAATGCCCGCCCTCACCTAGCTAATCCGTATTTGCTTAAAATGGACTTTTCAGATTTCTTCCCATCTATTCGCGCAGATGACTTTGAGGTCTTCTTGCTCGAGAAAGGGATATGCACTTCTGAAATTGATGCAACGATGATGAGTCGAATTTTCTTCAAGCGTGCGGACGACGACTTGGTATTGAGCATTGGCTCTCCAGGATCACCTTCAATATCAAATGCAATGCTAATGGACTTCGACAGACTTGTCAGCGACCTGTCCACAGAGGCCAGAGTGGCTTACACCCGCTACTCCGATGACTTGACTTTTTCAACATCTCAGAAGGACGTGCTCTTCGATTTCCCAATACAAATCTCTGAAATATTGAGGGGTTTGAAGTACCCAAGACTGTTCATTAATCAGAAGAAAACCGTATTTTCTTCGAAGAAATTCAATAGGCATGTTACGGGAATCACTATTACGAATGATGGAAGAATGTCGTTAGGCCACGAACGGAAACGAAAACTGCGCACCCGCGTATTCTTGGCGAACGAACTTTCGAGTGGAGACTTGGCCAAGCTGCGGGGCTATCTTTCTTTTGTGAACCAGATTGAGCCTGAGTTCATTCGAAAATTATCTCGGAAATACCCAAGCCAAATGGCTGTGATCCAGTCAGCCCAGTTCAAGGGCAAAAGTTGAGTTGACCGACACTGCCTCGGCACCTCCAGGCATCATTCTAGCAAGTTGCGGCTTTTCTGTAACCACCCCATTGTCACCGCCTGCCTGAGCTTGGCGCCTTGGTTT